>ERZ808270.35-NODE-35-length-90152-cov-6.438272_pt1 | contig 90152 bp, 75 predicted proteins | sample MGYA00521082_ERZ808270 | MGnify/ENA primary metagenome ERZ808270 (study PRJEB31516, sample SAMN03275594) | gut metagenome | biome: mammalia-associated habitat; material: feces | host: Papio cynocephalus | place: Kenya | collected 2012-07-27 ... | reverse complement strand
ACATGCACTCCTCCGTTAATTTTATTCAAAATTTTATTATAGCTCATTGTTTTTTCTGTTTTTGCTGGTTGTTGTTTTGTTTGACTGGGAGAGGGGGCGCCCTCGCCCCCGACAAGGATAACTGGGAGAGTAGGGCGCCCTCGACAAGGGAAGATTCCCAGGAATGGAAGATTCCCAGGAATGGAAGATTCTTTTATATATCGGGGGCGAGGGCGCCCCCTCTCCCAGTTATTCCTCTCCCAGTTATTCCTCTCCCAGTTATTCCTCTCCCAGTTATAACTCGTTAATCCATTTTGCAATTGTATCGAGCACCTCTGGCGCGATGGTTTCCTCTATCTGCTGGTATTCAGCCACGCTGCCCGTCGTGCAATGCTGAAAGAGATGGTTGAGTGAGTCAAACTTCTTTACGGTGTGTTTGCAGCCGGTAAGTCCTTTTTCAAGTGCGGCGGTGTTTGTTGTGCAGTCCACCTGCGTGTCCTTGGTGCCGTTCAGGGCGAGCACAGGACACTTTATCTTGTCGAGTTGCTTGCTGGCGTCGACCGTTATGAAGTGGCGTATGTAAGGATTGTTCGCTTGTTCCAATGATTTTTTGAGTACAGGCTTCAGCTCTGCTGGGCAATCATTGATATAGATTTCATCGACTTTCTTTTCTTGGACAATATCGTCGAGGAGTCTGTTCACTACATCAAGAAAATGGCTCATTTCCTCTTTAGGCAAACCGAGCGACGACATCACCTGACGGTTCTGCTGTACGAGCGTCTCCTTGCCCGACACCGCCATGCCCGCGAGCGACACGATGAAGTCGGCCTTGCCCTCTTCGGCAAGCATTAAGGCGATGGTGCCGCCCTCGCTATGGCCGAGCACGCCCACCTTGCCGAATCTCTCGCGCAGAACTTTCAGTGCTGCTTCGGCATCCTTGCGGAAATCATCGGTAGTGAAGTTGCTGAATTCAACCGTCTTGTCGCCCCATCCACGGTCGTCGTAGCGCAGCGAGGCAATGCCGTTACGTGCAAGATAGTCGGCTATGACGGCAAATGGCTTATGGTCGAACAGCGTCTCGTCGCGGTCCTGCTGTCCGCTGCCTGTCACCATGAGCGCCACGGGAGTCTGCTTCGTGCAGTTCTCGGGCAACGTGAGAGTGCCGCTGAAGGTGTAGCCGTCGTTCGTGAAGCTCACGCTCTCCTCCTTGTATGGGAACGGAGCCACGGGAGTCTGCGGACGTTTCACTTCGGGTTTGCCGGCCTTCAGCGTCAATGGCAGTGGAAAACCGTTCTGGGTGAATGTGCCGCTAATGCTTTCGCCCTCCATCTTGCCCTCAAACTTGGCTCCAATCATCGGAATGGTTATCGTAATGGTCTTGCCGTCGGCGTCGCTTTTCATTTCCACAGGAATCCCCTTTGCACCCTGTGCCGGAGAGTCCATCGTGCAGCCGTTGCTGGAGAGGTTGAACACCAGAGGGAGCTTCGTGCCCATCACATTGAGCTCGCCACTCCATGCGCCTTGTTGTGCGCTTGAAGTAAGAGCCGACAGCGAGAGTAGGGTGGAACAGAGAAAGGTCTTGATTTTCATAATCTGTAGTTATTAGTGGTTGAAATAAGTATTCTCGCGCATTATATAAATAATGTGTATTGCAAAGTTATATAAAAATGCGAGAAAAAGATAGCTATTACTTGTGTTTTTTGAGAAATTACCTTTGTATACGTAAACATCAAGTGTTGTTTGCCATTGTCAGCAGTTCCGCGTTAACTCTGTCGTTCATACGCACGGCAGGGTCGAGCAGTCCTCTGATGGAGTAGTTGCACTCGCCGCATACGTCAACACCGATGAGGCTGTTGTGGCGCAGTAGCGTCAGAAGCAGACGCTTGAGTTCGGGCAGAGTGGCGGCGCCTTGGTCCCAGTTGGTAGGGTCGTCGGTAGGGGAGAGCACATCCTTGTCGATCGACACATAGACGGGATGCTTGAAGTGCAGGTCGTAGAACGTCTGCCAAGCCTGCCGGTCGTGCAGCTGCGACTCGGGAAAGCACACCACCCGGTCGGCGTATTGCTCTGGAATGTCGGCGATGAGCTTGTCGGATGTGCCTACGAGCACCACCTTCTCGAGGTTGCGGTTGGTATCGACGACGCTCTTCACCCAGTCGCCGCACGTGAGTATCTGCTCGAACAGGGGCGGCTGCATGTCGGGATGGTGGTCGAAGACGACGAGCACAAACCTTTCGTCTATCTTGTCGGTGAAGAAGCGCGACACGTAGTGGTAGTTGCCCGAGTCGATGAAGTGCAGTCCGTGCGGGCTCACGCCCCGTAGGCGTCGGCGTATCTCTCGGGCAGCCTCGCTGTCGCAGAAGCAGTCGGCTCCGCTGATGTCGCTGCAGTCGATCCACTCTGCTCCAACATTTTTGTAGAAGGTCTCCTCCTTATAGATATTGGAGAAGTTTATGACAACAATCTTTTTCTGCATGGCAAATATGTTTATTATGTCGTTAAAGAAAAAAACAATCTTTCTGTTTGTTGGCTTTCAAATTTTGTGCCAAGCAAGCATTGGAAAAAGATAAAGGTGACGCATCTGATATGAAACAAAAATAGCTGCACACACTTGCCCTGCTCGGAATTTTTGCTTAACTTTACCAGCAAAATAACGAAACAAGGCAAATTCTATGGCAAGAAAACTTTATCCGATAGGCATACAGACGTTCGAGGAGATACGCAGGAACGACTATCTCTATATTGACAAGACGGAGTTTATCTATCGTATGACCCATACCGACGGCAAATATTTCTTCCTTAGCCGTCCGCGACGGTTCGGCAAGTCGCTGCTTGTCTCAACGTTACAAAGCTATTTTGAGGGGCGCAAGGATCTTTTCGAGGGACTTGCGCTTGACAAGCTGGAGAAGGAGTGGACGGAGTATCCAGTGCTGCATTTCAGTCTGGCTGGAGGAAAGCATATGGAGAAGGCACAACTGGAGCGCTATCTTCTGTTTATATTGGAGATGAACGAGCAGAGGTTTGGCATAGTTTGCGACTCTGCAGATACTAACGTAAGGCTTATAAACCTCATACAGTCTGCATACGAAAAGACAGGCAAGCAGGTAGTCGTGCTCATCGACGAGTACGACGCGCCGCTGCTTGATGTGGTGCATGAGACGGAGAGTCTTGACGTTCTCCGCAACGTGATGCGCAACTTCTACAGTCCGCTTAAAGATTGCGAGAAGATGTTGCGCTTCGTGTTCCTTACGGGCATCACGAAGTTCTCGCAACTCAGCATCTTCAGCGAGCTTAACAATATCAAGAATGTCAGCATGGATGAGGAATATGCCGGCATCTGCGGAATAACCGAGGAGGAACTTCTGTCGCAGATGGGCGAGGACATTAACATTCTCGCTGGCAAGTTGGGTCTGACGCACGAGCAGACTGTAGCAAAGCTGAAGGAACGCTATGACGGCTACCATTTCACATGGCCTTCGCCTGATGTGTTCAATCCGTTCAGCCTTCTCAACTGTTTTGCCGACGGCAAGCTCGACTCCTACTGGTTCGGCTCCGGCACCCCCACCTACTTGCTCAACATGATGCGCAAGTTTGGCTTCACGCCCATCGACCTTGGCGAGCGTCTTGAGGCTGGCAAGGACGACTTCGACGCCGCTACAGAGACCATGACCACCATCATACCCTTGCTCTACCAGAGCGGCTACATCACCATCAAGGACTACGATCCCGAGACCGAACTCTACACTCTCGGTCTGCCCAACAAGGAGGTGAGGATAGGGCTTTTCCGCAGTCTCTTGCCCCACTATCTCGCTGCCCGCACGGTTATGGGAAACACCACTATAGCCAAGATGTCGGTAATGATAAAGCGAGGACAGATTGACGATGCTCTCACGCTCTTCAACACGTTCCTGTCTACCGTGCCCTACTGCGACAACACCCACTACGAGGGGCACTACCAGCAGCTCATGTACATCGTCTTCGCCCTGCTTACCAACTTTCGCATCCTCGTGGAGCAGCACACCGCCAAGGGACGTACCGACATTACGATGGAGACCGACCGGCACGCCTACATCATCGAACTGAAGTTTGGTGGGTCTGCCGATGAAGCCTTGGCGCAGATCAACCGCCAACGCTACGCCGACGCCTACGCTCTGCAGCAGAAGCAGGTGGTGAAGGTAGGGATGAACTTCGAGGTGAAGGACGGAGTGTGCGCGATAGAATGGAAGACGGAGTTATCTACACCTTTGCTATAAGTAATTGTTCAGAATTGATTTTATATTTTAGTGACAAATTGTAGGAGGTACGGCCTGAAGAGCCGTACCACTAAACAATCCTGGTGTGGGCAGGGCAAAGTGCCCTGTTATCCGTCAATCCACACGGTTAGGGCTTCAGCAAGCTTAAAGTCAGACATTTGTGCAACAATACAGCGGCGGAAGAAGTCGAATACGTCTCCGTAGCATTCCATGAGAATCTTGCCGTCGATACTCAGGATTGCGTTGTTGCTGCTAATGCGAACTTCATTAGACCAACGATTGCCAATTCTGCAATAGTCGAATTCCTCGCCTTCTTGATAGGTTTGGAAACTCTTGTGGCTCAGAAGTTTCAGACGGTCGCTAGTGTTGTCGATGTCTTTCAACGCCTGGAGAGCATCAGACGCATCGATGTCAGAGCCTGCAGGATAGCGCAATGAGTAGAACTTTTCAAGGAATGGAATCAGCTCTCTGTCGAGCAATTCTTCCTTGAGCTTGAACACGTAATAGTCGTCAGAACCTGCACGCTCGTAGATGTCATTCAGATGATACTTGTCTTCAATCTGCTTGAGCACTTCCTCAAGTGGAGTCTCTTCAAGATGTTTTGCAACGTCTTGTTTGCTTGCTGCTAATTCAAGTCGCAGCCCAATGGCTAAATATTGTCCCATAAATTTTGGTTTAAGTTATTGTTTCTGATTTCTCAGTTGATTGAATGTCTATAAGTGTCGGGTGATGTATGTAGGAGTCTACACACATGGTAAGTTACTAAAAAAAACACGGAATATCGGCAGAAATGAAGACTTTACATAGCCTGGGAAGATTTTTTTTGTCTTGTCAGCAAAGTTGTGCCGAATATTCACGCGATAGAAATATTTGTTGTAGATTTGTATCGGCAAAAAAGAAATTGTTATGAATACAGATACATTACTTGTTAGGCAAGACCCGATGGGCACCGCCATACGCGACTACCACCTCACGGGCAAGGCATCGCGCCTGAGAGTGCTCTCGTCAATGTTTGATGAAGATGAGATGCCGGTAGCCCATCTTTTCCGCTCCTATGCAGAGATGCCCCCGTTGGAGCGCCGAGCCATAGACGAGGCGCGCGGCAGGGTGCTCGACGTAGGCGCGGGGGCAGGCTGCCACGCCCTTGCCCTGCAGCAGCGCGGACTCTACGTCAAGGCTGTCGACATCTCGCCGCTGAGCTGCGAGGTGATGAGGCAGCGTGGCATAGCCGACGTGGAGTGCGTGAATATTTTCAACCCGCAGCTGCAAGGCAACTTCGACACCATTCTGCTGCTGATGAACGGCACGGGGATAGCCGGTAAGCTCAGCCGTCTGCCCGCCCTTCTCAGTAGGCTGAGGCAACTGATGGCGGAGGGCGCGCAGATACTCATCGACTCCAGCGACCTCAGCTACGTCTACGAGAACGAGGACGGCTCGATTGACATAGACCTTGGCGGGGCTTATTACGGTGAGGTGGACTATCAGATGGTCTACCGCGACGTGAAGGGCGCACCATTCGACTGGCTTTATGCCGACCCGGCTGCACTTGCCGACAGTTGCCGACAGTGCGGTCTGCGCTGCGAGATTGTGGCCCGTGGCGGACATTATGACTATCTGGCGAGGGTAACGGAGTAGGGGCTCTTCATATTGCGATGAGCCAGCCTAAGAATGCGCGCAGCATAGAGCGGCAACCCGACGTGGCGGTCATTATTTTCTCTTTGACTATGAACTCGGCAAGTCTCCGGCGGTATTCTTGCCGTTGGAGCATTGCCCAAAGTCTCGGGTCAAGATAGGCGTACTCTACGTTGTTGCGGAGCCATGCGGCGGAAGGGGTGGACGGTTTTCTGATGGAGTTGGGCGAGAGAAAACGCAGATTCCAGAAGTCGCTCGAGTGAAGGTGGTAGAAAGGGTAGTAGGGAAGGGTGAATTCGTCTTGACGTGCCCTGTCGGCGTAGTGTCTGAACACGTCGTTGTATATTTGCGCAATCGGTTCGTACTCAATGCGGTTGTCTCTGATCGTGCCGTCCTCAATACCTTTAATCACAGCCAGCAGCATCACGGCCTTTGCAATCTTCTTGATGCCAGTGCGTCTGATGCTTCCCACACTCATTCTTTTTATCTGAGAGGTGAAAGCATTGAATACAATATCGTAATTGACGTTCGTTGCGATATTGTTTAGGTTGTTTATAATAGAGTTGTTCATAGCTGTCTTTTTTGTTTATAGTCACTTCCAAAGTTACGGTTTTCTGATGTGGTAGACAAGTAAATGGGCGAAAATGTTAAAAACAATCTCGTCGCTCCCCGCATTTAGTCCTTTTAATGGCTGCAAAAACAAAAAACATGAAGCTTGTGCTGAAGATTTGGAAAAAATGATTACTTTTGCATAAGTATCTGCTTGCAGAAAGCCCGAAAGGGGAGATGCGGGCGGGTGCTGACTTTTATAAAATAGGGCGTTTACTTGACGCTTGTCTTTTCAAACCGTAAACTTCGCAAATTTACAACATCGCAGAAGACAAAGTGGCAACGTAGATGTCCACGGTAGGTATATTATATACCCTGCCGTGGGTTGCCGTATACATACGTTTCGTAAAAAGGCGTGTGTATATGGCTTCCCACGTATGGGGAATTATATGATATATTTCATGCGTGGGCTTTCTGCAGTTGTCCGTTTCTGCGATTTGGGCAATGCGAAGGCCTACGGTTTGTGGAACGGGCAAAGGGAAAGAACCCACGCATTCTGTTTTTTTAAGAGCCAACATGGAAAAACTTAAGTCTAACTGTTCTGATATTTGGGTTCTGTCGGAGAAATATAAGCAATAATCACAACATTCAATGTACAAGAAATATATATTCTCAGGTCATGAATCTTTTCCATGCAGAATGCTGTGGCCTATAAAGGGATACGACTATATTGTTGAAGGCAATATAAATCCGGCAAAACGAAATGTGCTCGTTTGGAAAAACGAAACGTGCAAAAATCGGGAAAAACGAAACGTACTAAAATTTTCACGCACACGACATACAAAAGCAATAAAAAAGCAGTCCAAATCGGGCTGCTTTTATTGTTTTTGAACGGCAAACAAACAGCGTTCAAATGATATTCAAATCACGCTGCATTTGGCTTCACAAGCATCATGTCTTTGTAGCCAGCGTCATAGTTTACATGTGCGTTGAACTCAAAACGCTCACAATCTTCAAACGGGTTGCCAAGCGTTTTGTTCTTGCCAAGCCATTCACAAAGCTCAATGATAGAAGACTTGTCAGAAGTGAAATAAACAAACGGCTTTCCTTTGAGCACATTCAACACATCAAGATAGTCCGACAAACGCCAGTACATTTTGTATGTTCCAACCTCTGTTGACAAATAAGGAGGGTCAACGATAAACACCACATACGGCTCGTCCTTATATTTTTCGTACAGCTCACGATAGTCGCACGACTCAATCGTCAAGCCTTCCAAATAGTCCTCGCTTGTCGGGTAGTCATTCTTGCGGATGTTGTTGTACAAGGTCTGCTTTTCTATCTCCTCGATGCTCAGTTTGTACTTCATCGAGAACATCACCGATGCCGAGATGGTTATAAAATCAATGTAGCCCACCTCTTGCTCCTCATGTCGCAAACGCTCTAACACCTTCTCGCGCATCTCTCCACTTATCTGCTTGTGCTTTGGCAAGCCGACAACTATCTCACGCAAATCAGCGAGTAGCGCATTTGTCTGAGGTATGTGAGCCAGCCGCTCGCGGTAGTTGTCATAGTCGTTATACACAACAGTCGCGTCAGGGCGCAAATGCTTTGTAATATGGGATAGCAAACCGCTTCCGCCGAATAAGTCCACAAACACCGTCTTATCGTAAAACTGGGGCAAAATCTTGATATACTCCTTTGCAAACATACGCTTCTGTCCGACAAATGGCAGGGGCGCAGCCATGTGTATTTTTCCTCTCATACGTTCAGCTCAAACTTTATGTTGTCCTCGCCGACAAGCAATCGTTCAGTGGGGTTTATGTTGTTTTCGTAGATGTGTACGTTCGCCAGGTTCAGCGTGATTGACTTCAGTGGCAGGTCTATCTGGCGGGCCATCAAATAAAGGTGGTAAATGTCGGAAGGCAGTCCGAGGCTTGCGTCCGAACTTCGCTGATATGCCGATACCACCAGTGCGCCGTCCTCTATCTGGAACTGCACAAGGCTCAGGCAAGGTGCTTGGTTGCTCTCCGCATCCGTTGCACCAAGGAAAAGCACATAGTTCTTGCTGTTGCGCTTCTCCTTATTGATGCGCTTGATGAGTGACGGCAGCTTCTCCATATAGGTCGGGTAACTGTTCACCAATGTCTGGCCGCAGTAGTCCCACCATGCGATGCCAGCCTCGCGGTATCGCTCCACGCTGCGCTCGCCCTGCATAAATAGTTTCAGTTCTTCCTTCAGCTTTTTCCTGGCTATGCCGTGACTCTCGAAAATGTCGAGCAGGTCAGCCGGTGTGAGCGTCAGCTGCTCGTTGAGCAAGTATTTTATCTTGCCCTTTTTGTTCTGCTGGGTCTTGCCTTCAGCAAGCACCTTCCCCAATAATAAATAGTATTTGTTCATTGCGTTTCCGTTTTGATACGACAAAGATACCACGCTTTCGCATCAATGAGTAACGCCACGAGCAAATCACACTGCAAGCCTTTTGCAGCACGTTTTCAAAAGCCTTGCGTTTTACCCCCCCCGAGCACCAGGGCGCTGCACTCGCTCCCATACCGTTTGATGAGCGTGTACACCTTGCGCTCGCTCACATGGTAGCGGTCAGCAAGCGTCGCCACGATATACGACACCTTGTCGCCACCATCGAGCATTGCCCGGTAGTCATTGTAAAGGTCAATATATTCCACATCATCGATGCGTATTCCTGCCTGTTGTAGCCTTTTTAACGGCTCGCGGTTAAAATTCAGTATCTCAAAAATCTTCATTTTCAGCAATTTTATGTACCTTTGTATCGCCAATCACTTTATAACAACAAAAATGCTCACAGCGCGGCAGAGGGTATATGCCCCCGGTCGTGCGCTGTGAGCGTTGTTATAAAAGTGATTGGCGTTGCTTTTTAACAGGCCGGGGGCTTTTTTACTTCCTCCCCCGAGGGAATGTTTCTCACGCTTCGTACTTGCTCAAATCAATGGCATCCTTCTTCTTCCATCCGTCAGTCAGCACATTCTGGATGTACTTCACCACTTTCGTGTAGAAATCCGTCAATTCATCAAGCGTCTCAAACGCGCGGTACACTGGCTCGTCGTCCGTGCCGAACTTGAATGTCACCGGCAGCGTCTTTCCGCCCGTCTGTACGGCCAAATCGTATGCGGCCTTGTAGTTGTACTGGTTCTCCTGCGACAGCCACACTGTGGCATTATCATAGCTGAACCCGGACAATATTGCCGCATCCGCCTGTTCGTTGTACCACGTCCTTACGAGGTCTTTTATTTCCTCGCCAGTCGGCTTGTGCATCAGTTCCGCCTCCATGTAGTCGGCAGAGCCGTCATCACGCTCCTGCACGTCCCAGCGGACGCGCCATTTGTTCTTTACGGGGTTCACGCATTCCAGCAGTTTCACCTCCGCGTTTCCTTGTGCTCTCTTCATTTAGCTAAAAACGTATTTGGTTCGACCTTTGCCGAACACTTCCGTCTTGATCGTTGTCTCAAAGGGGAAGCCGTCCGGCACTTCTCTAATCTGTGCGAGTATGTTCTTCATCTCCTCGCTGTTGGTGAAGAATTTCCGTGCCTCGCCGTTCACCTCGATGGATACGATGCAGCGGTCATCGCCCTGCTCCGTCTTTATGCCCGTCTCGAAGTCTTTCACCACGATGGGAATGTTCACCAACTCACGGATGCTCACGACAGTACCCGCGAAGCGCTTTTTGCCGTCCTCTGGCTTGTAAGCCACATTTAAGTCCTTAAAACTTTTCATTTCTTTGCCTGTTAATTTATTAAACAAATTGTTACAGTCGGCGTGCTTTGTCATCCCGTAGAAGGATGCCGTCAGCTCGCGCCGTCTTTTTCTCGATTTCACCTCGTGCATCTTCCTCGCGAACTTCTGCTTGATACGCTTTCGCAGCATTACGCTGTTAGGCCGTATCACATAGCCTAAGAAGTCTATGCCCTCCGTCGTCGGGAACACCCGCTCGTTCGGCTTCACCTCCAGGTCTATCTGCTGAAGCTGCTCATGTACGATGTCACGAATCATCCACAGTTCCGCTTTCGTTTTACCGAGCACCACGCCGTCATCACAGTATCTGTAGAAATGACTTACGCCGCGCTTGTCCTTCAGATAATGGTCTAAGAAAACAGACAATAACAGATTACCCGACCCTTGCGAGCTGCGCAGTCCGAAGCTGATGCCCTCTGGCAGCAGATGCAGGAAGTGCTCCAGCAATGCCAATAGCACCTCGTCCTTGAACACCCTGCGGTAGCACCACATAACGAACTTTGGCTTCACGTTGTCGTAGAAACGCCTCACGTCAAACTTGTAGCAGTATGCCGTTCCCTCAGGGTCCGCCTGCAGGTCACGTTGTACACACTTCATCAGGTCGTGCGTACCGCGTCCCTTGATGCTCGCCCCAGTAGTCCGTATGAAGCGTTTTCGCAAATGTGCGTCCACCACGTTCATCACGGCATATACCGCTATGCGGTCTTTCATCGACAATATCTGCAGGTGGCGTTCCTTGCCATACTCGCAGATGATGCTCTCATGGTAGCCGCCGAGTCTGAACGTGCCGTCCTTCAGTTTTGCCGTCAGTTCAGCCATCACCTCGTCGCGATGTTCCAGCAGATAGCGGCCCTGGCGGCACGTCTTTCGCTTCCGGCCGCGCAACACAGCGTCAAACGCCTCCGACATATTGCCGTAGTCCGTCACCTCCTCCATGATGTGTCCTTCTCTGCGCATAGGGTTCTCTGTTTTCGTTTATGGAAGATATGGGCCTTCCTTTCCCCGGGCCAAACTTCTTCGAACCATTGCTGGCCTACCAAACTCTATTGCCCGACACTTGATGTTTCAGCTTTCCACCTTTATGTATGGTGCTGTTGCTGCGGCTCGTTCCCCTCGGCACCACATCAGGGAGCGCGTCCCCACCGTTGTACGCCGATTAAGTTGATTTCCAGACGCGAGCCGACATTCGTATTCGCATTCGAAGCATCGTTATTCGCATTCGCATTCGACACACCGCCATTCGCGTTCGCATTGTTGTACCCGCGATAGACCACACGGCCCATTGGGAAACTCTACCAGCCTGCAAAGTTACTCATATTCCAGCCATTTCAAGCGATATGCCTCTAAATCAGCACTATTTCTGCCACAAAAAGATGACAGCACTGGCCACACCCCGAAAATCCCGAAAATTTTTCGACCGGCTTACGCCGGTACTGCCCCTTTTTGTCGCTTCGCTCCCGCTTTTCCGCGCTCCGCTTCACGCTTACGCCACCTCGGCCGTCGCCTTGTACGCCGCCACGCTCGCCGCCCGCACGATCCGTCCGCGGAAGGCCAGACGCGAGCCGACATTCGTACTCGCAAACGAAGCATCGCTATACGCAATCGCATTCGACACACCGCCATTCGCGTTCGCATTGTTGTACCCGCGATAGACCACACGGCCCGCAGAGGTGCTTATCCAGTACATATCAGAATAATACGTGCTGCTTGAGCCGTTCATCGAGCCGACTGATATGACTGCCATCAGTTTGCCGTGGGCAACGGAGGTTATCCAATAGCCGCTGTTCGTCGTGCCCTTTATCATCACCGTCGTCCCGTCGGGTAGCCAGATGCGCCACTTGCCTGCATTTCCTGAGTCGTTTGGCAAGTCCACGCCGTCCATCATGTCATACTTGTGGCCGTAGATGTCCTCGTAGCCGATGCAGCAGATGTTGTTCACCTGCGTCACTTTCGCGGCTCCGTATTCGTCCTTGTCTTTGTACCACGCATATTGATGTACTCGGTTCTCGTCCACAAGGCTGTTCGTCACGTTGGCATTGATGCCTTTCGCCTCGTCATAGCCGATGGTGTCCTGCATGCCCCTTGATGCCGTGCCGCCTGTCGTGCGCACGTTGGTATGTGAGCCTGCGCCGCACTGCTCCTGCATGTTCCTCCGCCCGTACTTCGCGTAGGCAAGGTTCGCTATGCGGAAGTGCATCAGCGCGTCTATCTGCTGCATGCCGCGCTGCACGCTGTAGTAGTGGAAGTCTGTCCACGTCATGCTTGCCGTCGTTGAGCCGCCCGTGATGCAAGCCCGCAGTTTCGTACCCACCACACTGCTGCCCACAATGGCGCACAGGTGCTCGTCGTTGGCAAACCACTCCGGCTCCATGTCCTCTATCTTCGCGCTGTTACTCAGCACAACCTTGTCAAACTCCGCCGTGTTCAGTATCGAGAAGTACAAAGCCACTGCACCTTCCGGCACATCCGATATGAGATACATACCAGCCTCAAACCTGTTGCCCAGTGTCGGCACCACAACACTCTTCACCACATTACCCTTCGCGTCCACAAACGCCGAGCCCACCAGGTTCGTGCCCGGCACACTCGGCCAGCGCACACGCTTGTGCTTCGACACATCCACCATGCACACCGCATACGAGCTGTCCGTGCTGAAAGAGTTGGCAATCGTGTCCTTGCCGCTCATCACCTTGCGTCCGCTGGTGTAGCCGCCTTGCGTCCTCTTGATGTCCTCCAGCGTCAGGACATCCACGTCGGGCACGCTCGGCATGTGTGCCTTGTCTCTGAAGCTGTAGCACGAGTAGTTCTTGTTGTTCAAAAAGTCGTTGATGCCCTTGCTCCAGAAGAAAGGCTCATACATCATCCAGTCGCCCTCCGTGCCGTCAAGTTTGGCCGTGCTGCCGTCCGTGTACTTGTTGCTGTCCGCATCGTCCAACTGGCAGTAAGTCATCTCCCCGTCCAGGTTGTTCACCACGGTGTCCACATTGGCGATGTTCACATTCCTTGTCGTGGCCTTCTTTGTCACCTTCGCCAGCACTCTGTGCCTGTTCTTGAAGATGGCTTCTATGTGACCGCTCGGCTTGTAGTCGTTGCCGTACTTGTAGCCCGTGCCGTTGTCCAGGTTCGAGATGTTCGCGTCGTCGGCCACGCTCTCGTCGCTCTCCAGCATCGTGTATTCCGGCTGCACGATGTTCAGCTCCGGGAAGTGCGCCTGCAGCGCCTCATACTCCTCGTCCGTCTTGTATCGTGTCAGCCTATACGTTCCCACCAGTCGGCACGTCTCCACATTGCCCCCGTTCTCGTCCACGCCGCCCGTCGCCATCAGCGAGGTCAGCAGGCTGCCGTCGCCCTCCGTGTCTATGCCCGTCACGCGCAGGTATCTCACGTTGGCGCACTGTCCGTGGATGGTTCGCCAGTCCAGGTTCGGGCAACTGTCCACCACAAGCCTTGTGATATTGTCCGTACCCTCCAGCGTCAGTCCGCCGTTGGTCAGTTTGCTCAGGTAGCGCAGCTCCAAGGTCTGGAGAGTTGCCGGCAATGTCACATTGGTCAGCGGTGCGCCCTGTGCGAAGTTCACGCCCGTCAGCGCCGTCTTGCCCGCCTTCAGCGTCTCCAACTTGGTGTTGTTGCTCAGGTCTATGCCTGTGAAGCTGCTCGACTTCAGTCCCGTCATGTTCAGCGTACGCAGGTTCCAGCAGCCGTTCACCAGCAGGGCGTTCAGCGTTGTCTGCGTCTGTCCGCAGCTCACGTCCAGCGTCCTGAGCGCCGAGCAGTTGTTCAGGTTCAGCGTCTGCAGTATCGCGTGGCTCACGTCAGTAAGGTCAAGCCCCATGATGCGGCTCGCACCGTAGATATATTGCGGGTCGTTCACGATGAGGTCCGTGTCTAATGTCAGGTCTATTTGGCTCCCCGTGTCCTCCGCCAACACCGCACTCTCGTGCGGCGTGCCGCTCGTGTAGCCGTACCCGAAGAAGTACCGCTCGCTTGCCGTGATCCGTATCTTCCGGTTGTCCGAGCCGAATTTGTAGCCGAAGTAAGCCGCGAAGCTGTCCTTTCTGTATGTGCCGCACACATACTGGCTGTCCAGCAGAGCGAAGCGGTTCTGAATCGTAAAAGTGCGGTGCGCATACCGGCTGCCCTGCAGCGCATACAGGTAGTCGTAGTAGTTCGTCGTGCCGTCAGCGCTCGTCACGCCCTCCGTCAGCGGTTTGATGTACTTGTATATGCCGTCCTTGTTGTAGATGCGCTCGCACCAGTTGCCCATCTGCTCCTCGTTGAACACCTTCAGCACATACTCCAGCGACATGGTAGAGCGCAGTTTGTCAGCCACCTCACGCAATTTGTCCGGGCAGCCTCTCACCAGTTCCCACAGCACCGAGTCGTGTCCCGCAAACGCATACGAGCCGATGCTCTCGTCCATCGTCTCCCACGTTATCGTGTAGTCATACTTCAGTACCGAGTCGTTGCGCTCGCCGAATATCGTGTCCATGTCATAGGGCAGGAAGTACCATATCTTGCCGTCCCAGGTCGCCAGCATCATGTTCTTTGCACGGTTATCCACCGCCATCAGGTAGTCCGTTATCAAGTACCATGCAAAGGGCGAGTCGTTCCCGAAGTATTGGTCATACTCGTGCCAGAACTTTATCGGGTTGCCCTTGCACGATTGTATCCACTCCCACAGCCGCTTCACCGCCGCCTTGTCGTCCTCGTGCGCCGTCGCCCACGTTTGGTCGGCCTTGAAGCGGAACTCCAGCGCATCGTCAAACGTGTCCATGTTGCTCGTCCCGAACAGGCACAGCGCCTCCGAGTTGTTCAGGAACTCCAGACAGATACACTTGTTTCTCTCCCCGTTCAGCGCCGCCTCGTCATTGAAGCCCTCTATGCCCTCAAAGCCGTAGATGATGCCGCTGCCGCTCTTCTCGTTGTTGAAGTTATACTTGCCTAAGTACACGTTCTCGCCCGTCCCGTCGTTGTCGTAGAACAGGTCTATCGGGAAACCATCCACGCCGATTCTCACGTCATAGTTGCCCTTATACGCAGCCTGCGGCGGGGTCAGCCAGCCGCACTTCTTCCAGATGTCGTTCACAATCCTCACTGCTCCCGTGTTGTGCGTAGAGGAAGAGTCCGAGAAGTCCGCCTTCAGGCAGAAGATGTCTATCGGACGTGCGCCCGGTTTGAACGAGTATTTGAAGTCCGGCACCTCCACGCCGTTTACATAGAGTTTCGTGCCGTACTTGCTCTCTCTGCTGAAGTAGATGCGGTAGTTCTTTCTCGGGTAGGTGGTTGACGATGTGCCCTGGATGCGCAGGCCGCACTGGTAGATGATGAAGTCATACTCCTTGCCGTAGGCCGAGTAGAAGTAGATGTCCACCGGCACCTCAAACTTCTTGTTGTTCGTCTGGTTCACCAGGTTCACGTCGCCCACGATCCTCATCACGCTCTTGCCCATCGCCCGCAATTTGTCAATGTCCACGTCAGTGCCCTCGTCGTTCATCACGTCGTTCTTCTCGAACAGCACCACCATCTCATCGCTCGTCGGTCTGTCCACCATGTAGTTCGCCAGTTCCTCGTCGTCGCCTAAGGCGCGGTTATATACACGCATATTGCGCAGTTCCACGTCCGCGCTCTCGCTCGTTATCCGTATGTTGGCAGGTGTCTCCTGCAGCAGCGAGTCCGTCGAGGCATACTGCTTCGCACCGCAGAGGATGCCGTTCACATACAGCTCCATCAGCCTATTGCCTTTCTTTTCCTGCACCACGAAGGCTATCTTCAGCGTCATGCCGCTCGCGAACTTCGTGCCCACCTCCGAGCCTGCGCCCGTACGCATCACGGCCTCCTGCGTCGTCAGTCGGAAGCCCACGCCGTCCGCCATGCAGTCCACCACCGTGCCCTTCCGGTCGGTCACGTTCGTGCAGGTCAGTTCCATCTCGTAGGTAGCGCCCGTCGTGGTCGCGTCGTTGCTGAAGGGCTTGTAGCCGATTTCTATGTTTGCCCCGTTCGTCAGTTTCAGCGCATCGCCCGTCCAGCCGTTGCTCTGCCAGTCAAAGCCTTCAAACACCGTTTGAACGTCGTTATATCGCCATTCGGCAGGCTCGCTCTCCGTGTTGCTCCTGCCCGCTGCCGTCAGCTTCATCTGCAGTCCCGAGGTCGCCTCGCCCAGGTCGATGCCGCTCTCCGTCACCTCCACGCTGAAAGGATATTCCGTTGCGCCGCACTTCAGCACCATCGCCACCGTCCCCTGCTCTAAGAAGCGGTTCTGGTAGGTCTGCACCGTCCTCGGCACCGCCACCGTCTGCGTCCGTATGCCGTCTCTCCACACACCCACCGTTGCCGGGGTCGCCGTCGGGTCGTAGGCCACGAAGTCAAACTTCACCTGCTCATACTGCCCCGCCGTCAGCGTCGGCGTCAGGTGGTCGTCAGCAAAGATGCGCCCGTCCCCGAAGGTCAGTTTCGTGCCGATGTAAGGCTCGCTCCGCCCCGCCTTCAGGATGTCCATGTAAATGCTCTCGCTCTTCAGCGTCAGTTCCGCGCTCGCCTCCATCTCTGCCACCAGTTGCACCGTGTGCCGACCGATGCTCAGTCCCGACATGGATAAAGAGAAGCTGCCGTTCGTCGTGCCGCTCCGCTTCACCGTCTGCACGTCCCACTGGTGCCCATCCAGGTACAGCGTCACCGTCTTGTCTCCGCTACCGCTCACCGCAAACGGGATGCTCACATTCTCGCTCACGCCATAACCGCCTTTCGCTATGCACTCGGCAATGTTGAAGCCACTGCTCAATGAAAGCGTCACCGCCTTCACGCTCACATAGCTCTGCTTGGTCTGCGTCTTGCCGGTGGTCGGGTCTGTCGTGGTGGCTTTCACATAGATGTCCGTCGTGCCAAGCAGCAGGTATTTCGTCAGGTCAAGCGTATAGGTGCCCTTGCTCACGTCCTGCTGTGTGTCGGAGTACATCAGCGTTGCGCCGCGCTTCAGCTGTATCTCCACGGTGGCTTTCTGTCCCGTCGATATACCTTTCTCGTCGCCGCTGCTGTACTGGTGGTCATACGTCCAGGTCAGCAACACGCTGTCACCTTCCTTGATGATGGTTTTGTCCGCCTCTGCCGTCAACACTATCTTGGTGGTGGAGGTGTCACCGCCACCGCCGCCCGTGCCTGCCGGGATGTCCGCCGAGGCTATCTCCGCCCCGCTTTTGTTCGTCAGCGCCAGACGCACGCTGCTGCCGTCGTCGCTCACCTCCGCGTTCATGCCCAGCACGGTGCTCGCCTCTATCTCCTGCAGCTTCGCCGCCACCGCAGCATTCTGCACGGGGTTCGTCGAATTAGCGTTCAGGCTCTCGTCCACCTCCGTCTCCTCGATGGTCAGGTTCACGTTGCCTGTGCCGTCCAGCGTCTGCTTCACCCCGTTCACCGAGATGCTCTTCACGTTCCCGGCGCCGCCGAAGTCCTCCCAGCTCGCCGCCTGTTCCCAACTCTCCAAGCTCGTGCCGACGAACTGCTTGGTCTCCCACTTGCCCTGCGCCGTCTCGTAGGTGATGCAGCGTCCTTTGCTGCGTTTCTTCTCCTCCACGGCCTTGATGGCGGTCTCCAATGTGTAGTAGCCGTCTTCCAGCGGCACCTCATCCGTCACGTTGTAGGTGTTGCCGCTGCCCGAACCGCTTATCTCCACGAGGTTCTCTTCCTCCTCGCTCCACACATACACCACGCCGCCGTACACATACGCCTTGTCTTTCAGCACCTCCGTGCGCTCCTCGTTCATGTACATGTCGGCTTCAGGCCAGTTGTTGCAGAAAGAGTTCAGCCCCACACGTCCGCAGAACACTTTGGCTTCCGTGTCATAGTACACACCTTCAACCTTAGTGTACGAAACATGAGCTATCTCCACACCTTCCACAAGTCCGGCAAACCGTGCCGTAGCGCCGTCTCTTGCGGCCACGGCCGTTGCTTCATACTTGGCCTTCACAAGGTTGGCTTCCGCCACCGCCTCGTCCGTTTTCTGCGCCGCCTCCGTCGCCTTGCCCGCAGCGTCCGTGGCGGTCTTGGCAGCAGCGTCTGCATTTGCTGTCGCCGTGTCTGCCTTCTTTGCCGATGCGTCCGCCACTGCCGCCGAAGCCTTGGCGGTCGCCGCAGCCTCCTCCGCAGGTTTCGAGAGCAGCTTCACCGGTGCGCTCACCACCGTCTCGCCACGCATGGCAGGTAGGCTCACCACACCGTCCAGCGTGCTCACCGTTTCCAGCTCGTCCACGCTCTGGCTGTCCGTCTTTATCTGGTTCACCACGTCCTGCACCAGTTCCTTTTTCTCTTCTTCTGTCAGTGCCATAGTCATTCGGTTTTATTGTCGTTATTGTTCAGTTGCTCGTTCAGTCCGTCTATGAAGCCCGGCACGCACAGCTGTTCTGCAACGGTGCGTATTAATTTCACATCGTCTTCAGTATACTCCGTCTTGCCCTCGCTTTTGTATATCTTCATTGCCAAAGCATGGGCGCGGATGCCGTTCACGTTCTTGTATATCATGTCCGCGAAACTCTCGCGCACATCAACCGACTGCGCCGTCTTGCGGCTCACTGTCGTGTAGATCTTGAATTGTTGAAAATCAATCCTCATATTTTAAGACACATTGGTTATTATTCCATTCTCTACCGTCACCGTTTTCCCCTTGAACTTCCCCGACCAACCATTCTGCGGTAGCATTCTGTCCGCCTGGACAGCGCCACCCGTCACAATTATGTTGGCTGCATTGACGAGTATGTCACCGTCAAAATATCCAGCACACATAGTGTCGGCGTTTGGAAATGTAGGGGTACTCCTGCAACTGCCATATATTCAGCTGCCTCCCATAGGGGCAAGTCCGGCTATGGCATGGCTGAACATGTCGGCTTTTATATATACACAAGTCTTTCTGTCCCATGAAGAATCATACCCAAGCCTTATTTCAGCCATACTGTCGCTCCATTTCATGCAGGCGTTCTGAATGTCAAAACCTCCCACTTTTCCACCATCCTCCACGAACACCTTGCCATATATTGCCGCATTCTGCGTCACAATGCTGCCATCTTCCAAAATCTTGAAATTGCCGTTCGCCGTCACCAATCCTTCCAGTTGTATGTTTTTTGCCTTTATCTTCACACCCTCCGCACTTGCGCCTATAAACGATTGCAAACTGCCGTCGCTTCCTATCGCAAACAGTGCCGACACATCTGCCGTAGTCACAAGCCCCGATTTGTTCATCAGTGCGCCGTGCTCGTCAAAACGCTCCGAGATGAGTGCGTTGTATTTCGAGGTCGTTATGATTTCCGAGCCCTCCAGCACCTTACCGTCCTTGTCAAAGTTCTCCGCCGCTATCCTCACCAGCGTCTCGCTCTGCTCGAGCAGCGTCTTGTATTTGTACGTCAGTGCCTCTATCTTGTCCGTGCTCAGCACCAGCATATACAGGTAGATGTCCCCGTCAAACGCTAACTTGAAGTCACCCGTGCCGTTCCACGCTCCGTTGCAAGTATACTGCACATAGCCGTCTGTCTCTGCGATTTGCTCCGTCACTTCCATGCTGTCGAAGTCCGCAAAGCCGCTTTTGTCCACGTTCTCGAAGCCTATCTTCAGCGTGCCTGCCCTGGCGCAGCGGTAGAAGAAACTCAGATATACCGGCAATGCCTCCTTCTGCCCCTCGCCGTTCGTCGGGAATGTGGGCACATATCTCAGGTTGCCGTGCTTCTGCAGGATATACTTGTTGCGTATCCTTACCACCGTGCGCCCCATGTCGGTCACTACGCTCGCACCGTCGCCTTTCTTGCTCAGCACGTTGCTGTTCGCCCACACCCATCGGTTGCCCACCAGGAAAAACACCGTCTCGTTCTCCGAGGTCCATTTCTCCAATCCGCTTGCAAACGTCGGGTTGTTCAGATAGCCTTTCTCGCTCAGAAAATCGTTCCTCACGCTGTCTATCGCGCTCTGCACCTTTCCCTCCGTTATCTCCAGCTTGGTTTTGATGTCCTCGCCTGTCGAAAGCAGGAACGTGCCGCGCAGATACACATTGTCAGCGTATAGGCCGTTGCCCTTCGGCTGATTGTTCCATGGAAAACTGTCGTCTTTTATACCGTCCAGGCAGCCCAGCCTTGCGCGTAGGGCATTGTCAAAGGTCTTGCCCCTCACGCCGTCCATCACGTCCACCCTCGGCTCTCCGTCCTCCGTCGCCGATATGAGCACCAGGTTCTGGCGGTTCTCCACAGCCGTGTTGCCCATCAGCACGCACTCGTCACCAGCTGTTGGCACCGTGCCGTCGAACTCCTCTTTTGCCACCGCGATGCCGTCCGCCGACACGTCAGCCACCTCCACCCAGTAGCTCCGCATGTCATTCCCCGTGAACGTTTGGCAGCGCATCAGGTCGTGCTGCACGAACATGTTCTCCTGATCAAAGCTGATGAGGTAGAAGTCGCCCTGCTCCTCCACGCTCTTGATCTTGCCGTTCGCCGCGCTCACGCATATCTGGCCGCCCACGCTCCGCACCTTGTTTATCAGCAACTCAAACACGTTCATCACCTGTCTCACGGTTATCTTGTCCACTACCAGGTGCGACAGCCCCTCCTCGTCCACTCCGAGCTCCCAGCCGCTGTCCGTCAAGCCGCCGCCCGTGTATTTTGCGCTACGAAGCAGTTCCCGCACCACAATCGTCAGCAGTTCCGCGTTGCCCTTGCCGTCTATCGTGCCGTTCTCCTCCTGCCCGAACACCGCGCCCTGCTCAAAGGTTATCTGTCCCCTCGTGCGGTCGTTGTGTTTCTTGCTCAGAAACTCCTGCTGGCTGCGCCGTGCCGAAAACAGGTTGTTGTCCGTCGGCGGCGTCCTGTCCCACGAGCGTATCACGTCGGGCAGCTCCACCGTGTTCGCCTTCACCTCGCTCCGCACGTCGTCTATCTCGTCCGCCATGCGGCTCTGCGCCGTCTGCGACAGCACGTCGCTTATCTCGATGTCGGCCTCCGTCGGCCGCTCCAGTTTTTGGTCTACCACCGTTATGCGGCTCTCCCGGTAGCCGTCCGCAAAATAGCGGTCGCTCTCCAGTCGCACCCTTTGGCCTATGCCCAGCGCCACGCCGCGCTTCTTCAGCGCCACATAGTCCGTCGAGCATTTGTACACGCTTCGGTCCAGGCAGTGCTCGTCCATGTATTTCTCCACCGCCGTCGCATACTCCTGCTCCGCTATCGGGTAGTATTCGTCCGGCATCCTCACGTTCCACAGTATGTAGGTGTCACCCTCTTTCGGCTCCAGCGCGCCGCCCGGCACCTGCGTGTCGTCATCGTAGGGCCATATCGTTATCAGCTCAAACTCCCGAGTCTCGCTGTTGTAGTTCACCTCAAAGTAGTGCTCGCCGTCCTCGTCGTTGCCCAGACCGGCCAGCTGCCCCGTCTGGAACGTCACGCGCTTCACCAGGCCGCCTATCTCATATTTGTTCGGGTCGAAGTTCATGCCCCGGTCCGTGAAGTAGTAGATGTCAAACGGCTCGCCGTCCTCGCCCTTTTTCGTCTCTTTCCTCACCGAGCTCACCTCGCCCGTACGCCTCGGGTATATCTTCTCGAATGCCTCCTGCTCAAAGTGCTCCACTATGCCCAGCTCCGTGTTCCGCTCCACATACTTTGCCCTGCTCGGCAGCAGCAGGCGGCTGCTACCGTATTTCTCCGCGTCTATGTTGCGGCTGCTGCCTATCGGGAACAGCCGCGTGAAGAACTTCACGTTGTCTGCCGTGTCACGCTCTATGCTCCTCAGCCCGTTCTCGTAGCCCAGCGTCACCTCCTCGCCCCGCTCGCAGCGGCACACGTTCACCGTCATGCCCTCTATCCACCATTCCGTGCCCGCCTCGTCCGCTATCTTCTTCAGCGCGTCGCTGCCGTACAGCCCCTCCGAATAGTCTATCACGATGTTCCCCGTACTCTCCACCTTGCCCACTTTCCAGTCCGTTATCCCGCCCATCCAGCGGTTCAGGTTCTTCACCACCAGTGCCACATGCTCCCGCGCCGTCGCCGTGTAGGCGAACACCGGCGAGTTCTCCGTGTCCAGCATCAGCGCCTGCTTTATAAGGCTCGCCGCGCCGTACAGCTTCACCGAGTATGACCATCTGTGCCGACCCGTCTGCTTCGGCGTGTAGGTCTCCACACACCAGTATTTCCGACCTTCCCACACCGTCCAGTCGTTCAGCTCCAGCGTCACGCACTCCGCACTGTCCAGCGACACGCTCAGGTAGTCGTCGCCGCCCACCTCCTCGTGGTGCGTGCTGCTCCCGTCAGGCACCAGCGTTGCCCTCGGCGAGTTCCATTTGTCGTATATCTTCAGTTCCATATCTTCGAATGTCGTTTTATCGTTGTTTGATTGCCGTTCAATCGCCGTTTCAGTACAGCGGCTTCGGCTCCCTGAACTTCAGCCGCACCCTGCTGCACACGCCGCCTGCGCCTATCGGCGTCAGCTGCTCCGTTTCCGTCGCACCGAGGTAGCGCAGCCTGAATGTGCGGTCTATCTCCGGCAGCCGCAACTCCAGCCATCCGTCCTTGCCCGTACGCAGCATCGTGAAAAACTTGCCGTAGTTCACAAAGTATGCCTGCGCCGTCTCCGCCCAAAGGCAGAAGTACAGCTCCACGTCCCTCGCCTGCAGGTGCAGTTCTATCTCCTCCGGCAGCTCCTCGCCGTCAGCGTCCGGGTTGTCCACCACCGTCAGCTCCTTCACCGTGCTCGGCTTCAGCAGAGCCTCGTAGTTCGTCCACTCTCCGTCCTTCTTCTCCGTCAGGAACACGCCCCATTCCAGAGCCGCGTCCTTGCCGTTTATGTACAGCAGTCCTTTCGTTATCTCCATACGCTTTCCTCCTTTTCTATCTCGTTTTTATCCCGTCCCTCCGCAGCGTCGTCAGGTCGTCCTTCATGTCCCGCATGTCCTTGCGCATCAGCTTCAGCACCTCGCTGCATTCGCCCGTGTTCGTCTCTATCCGTTTCAGGTGTCCCAGGGCCGTCTGCATGCTCCCCGCCACGTTCTCCACGTTCGTGTCTATGTTCGTCTCGTGCACCAGCATCGCCGTGTACAGACCCTCCAGCTTCGTTATGCTCTCCTGCGAGGCCGTCGTGTATGCACCGCTCTTCCCCGTCTGCGTCGTGCTGTCTGCCTGCCACAAGTCCATGCCCTTCTCCTTCGCCATCTGCCGGTATTTCTCCAGCAGCGCGTTGAACGTTCCCTGCTGGCTCAGCGCATTGTCCGTCATGTCGTCAAGAATCCGCACATAGTTGCCAAACTTCTCCTCGTCCGTCAGGTCCTCGCGCTTCATCACGTCCAGCATCTCCTCCTGGGCCTTCTCCAGATACGGGGCTATCGTCACCGTGTATATCATCTGCTCCGCCAGCTTCTCCAGCATACCCGTCAGCGAGTCCACAAAAGCCTTCCCCGCGTCCGTGCCGTTCCTGAAGGCATCCACCAGCGCGTCCGTCAGCGTCTGCCCCAAGTCGCCGAATATGCCCTCAAAGTAGTCCTTCACGTCCTCCCAAGCCTCCTCCGCCTGGTCGTACAGGTCTATGATGTATTGCAGGGCCTCCTTGTCGTTCTCTGCAAACTCGCGGCTGTTCATGATGCTCTCCGCCAACTCTCGGTTCAGGTTTCCCGCCTGGTCTATCAGCTCCGGGTACACATCCAATATGCTGCTGTACAGATCCTTGCCCTTGCCCCAGCCGAACAGGCCCGTCTTCTTGTGGCCCGTCTTTATCTCTATGTCCGCCAGACCCGAGTAGGCGTCCTTCAGCGCCGAGTAGTTCTTGTTGAACACACCGTTCCAGAAGTCGCTCCCCGTCTCCGTGTACGCAAACTTCTTCTGCTGCTCCGACGTGCCCGCTATCTCTGCCTTCAGCCCCGCGTAGGCGTCCTTCATCACCTTCACCGCGTTCGCCGCCTTGCCGTAGGTGTCCGTGCCGAATATCGTCTGGGCCTTCTCCAGCTCCAGGTTCTGCTCCATCAGCAGTAGGTTGTATTCGCGCTGCTGAGCCGTCACCTCCTGCATTATCTTCTCCAGCGCTGCCTTGTGCCGCGCGCTCGCCTGGAAGGCCTTCGTCACCCAGCCTATAGCCTCCCCCGCAGCTGCCGCTATGCCGCCCACCAGGCCGCCCTCCGCAAAGCCCTTGCCTATGTTGCTCACGCTCGTCATCACGCTCTCCACCGTGTCCATCGCCTCCGCCATGCCGTCGTTGCCCGCAGCCTCAAACATCTCGCTCAGCTTCCCAGCCAGGTCGCCAACCAGGTCTGCCGACGAGGCCGCTGCCTCGCCCAGCGTCTTCAGCTTCGCCTCCAGCTTCTTTTCCTCGCCGGCCTCGCCCTTCTTGAACAGCTCGCCCACGGCCTCCGCCAGCGCCTTGAAGGGGTTCTTCCCCACCACCTCCTTCTTCAGCTTCTCATACTGCTCCGTCAGCGCCTTCAGCTTCTCAGGGCTCTTCTCCAGCGTCTTCAGCTCCTCGGGCGTGAAGCCCAGCTCCACCACTTCCTTCTGCCTGATCGTCCTCGTCGTCCTTCCCTTACCGTCCTTTATCACCGCCGTGCCCTGCTCGTCCTTCGTCGCCCGCAGGTAGTCCATCAGCACCTTTATCCGCGCTATTATTTTCTCTATCTCCGCCACGCTCTTCTCCGATGTGTCGGCAAACAGGTCCACCAGCGCCTTGTTCTCCTTGCTCAGCTCCGTCAGCTGCGCATCGTCCACTTCCTTCAGTGCCGCCTTCTCCTGCTTCGCCAGCTCTGCCAAAGCGCGCTGCTTCACATCCTCGCCTATAGGCTTCCCGTCAGCGTCCGTCGCCTTCTCTATGTTCGCACGGTCCTTCGCAAACTTCTCGCTGATGCTCTTACGCTGCTGCTCGTAGTCCTGGTACTTGGTAAGCAGGTCTTGATAGAGTTTGGCTTCGGAGTTTCGCTTGTATGCGTTTGCTGCTTCTGTATATTGTTTCAGATAGTTCTTTTGGTCAGCACTCAAATCATCGGCTGTAACAGTTGGGCGTTTCAACCCTTGCTTCTTCCAGTCAGGATGCGCCTGTTCAAATGAGAGGTCGGATATATTTTGTAGCTCATCTACCCATTCTTGCTCACGCAGACGGTTTGCTTCGATAAGTTTGTCGTAATTGAGGTTTATCGTTTTCAATTCCTTGTCAAACCCCTCCTGCAAACCGTCAATCGCCGCTTGTCTCAAATCAAATGCGGTCTGTTTTTCTGCCGCCAGCTGCTTACGTTGTGCGGTTTCTACTTGGCGCCCTTTTTCATCTTGCTCGGCTGCCTTCACATTGGCCTTCTCCTGAGGCGTAAGACCTGTGTTTTTCTTTTTCGTTTTCTTTGAAGTATCACCGCCAGCAGCCTCATAGCTTGCCTTTGCCTTCTTTTCTTCATCACGCGCCTTGCGTAATGCAGCAAGGTAGGATGCTTCATCAGGGTATAGTGAGCGGTCATTGCGGTTCTTTATGATTTTCTTTACTTCACTCTGTGCTTTTGTCCATGCTGTTTTTGCATCCTTCAAATAGTCCTTGGATGCATTCTCATGTATGGACTTCATTCGTGTGGTAGCTGACTTGATACGGCTCTGCAGCTCATCAATGCTTGTTGCCACACTTTCACCAGGCAACTGTACAAGTTTTTTGCCTTGCCTGTTTGCCGCTGCAATCCAATTCTTGTAAAAGTTTATGGTTTTCTGTGCTGTTTCTGCATTCATCGTGTTCAACTTTGCCATAAACTTGTTATGGTTATCCGTGCGCACCTGCTGTACATCTTTCCATACAGTACCCTCACTTGCTTTTATCAACGATTCTATGGCGGAATTGTAAGTTTGGAACGTGCCTCGTGCGTTACGCACTTCCTTGTTGTATTTATTGTCAAGCCCTTTATACAGATTATAGTCTGCATCTGACATGTTTGCACGCCCAGTCTTAAAATATTGTTTACGCAGTTCGAGATACTTCTTTAAGTCAGCGACACGTTGCTGGTCCGCTTTCAGATTGCCCTCACCTTTAAGGTTACGTTCTTCACGCAGCTCTTCATTATATTCGCGACGTGCCTCTGTCAGTTTGTCAATGAGTTCCTTTTCCGTTTTGTATTTCTCAAAAACTGACGGCATCAATTTCTTTAGTTTTTCTAGAGCTTCTATTTTATCTAGTTCTGCTAGATTCTCATCTGTTATCGTGCTGATACATTTTTCTATCGCTTCCTTCTTTTCATTGATGGCATCGGTCTGTTCTTTTTCTCTGTCTGCTGCACGTTGTGCCTCGTCTGCCGCAGCACTGCAACTTTTTGAATATATGGCAAGTGCTGCCGCCGCTGACAATATCACGGTTGCGAGTAATACATAAGGGTTTGCATTTGCCGTAATGTTGAATGCTTGCTGTGCGGCAGTAGCAAGTCCAAGTTCCTTGCGGAACATGCCCACAAGGCGGATATTCTCTATAAATGATGCGGCTTTCTGCACTGCAAGTGTGGCGATAACAGCAGTCTTGTAACTGCCATAAACGGCAACAAGCGACATAAGTGCCTTGCCGACTGCCTCATAATTCTTCACAAGTTCAGATGCCACTTCCACACTGCCAGTCAAAATGCCTTCAGTTTTTTCACCCATGGCATTGAACATGTCATCAATGGCTCCCTCTAAATTAGAAATTTGACCTTTTAGTCCTTTGCTTTGTTTATCCAACATGCCATGGAACTTACCACCTTCTGCGGTCGCGTCTGCAAATGCCTGTGCCACCATTTCTGAACTTATGGCTCCTGCGGACATTTCGTCTTTAAGCTGCCCGATGCTTTTTCCTGTCTTTTCAGACATTGTAGCGAGTGGATTGAAACCGGCATTTATCATCTGGAGCAAATCCTGCCCCATCAGTTTGCCAGTCGCTGACATCTGTGAGAATGCGAGTACCAGAGAGTTGAAGCGGTCGCGGTCGCCCATGGAAATGTCACCAATTTGTTTTAGTGTCGGTATAACTTTCTCTGCCTCGATGTTGAACCCGAGCATGGTCTGTGCTCCTCCCGCAAGGTCATTGAGCATAAGCGGTGTGTTTACGGCATATTCTCGCAATTCGCCGAAGAACTGCGTGGCTTTGTCTTTGCTGCCCAACAATGTTTCAAACGAAATGCTGAGGTTTTCTACTTCCTGGCGCACATCAATCATTGTTTTCACAAATTCTACAGCCTTCTGTGCCGTGAACACACCGCCAATAGTCATGCCGACCCTTTTTAGGGACTCGTCAAGCAAATTAGCCTTAGTCTGGGCATCCAACATGCCCTGACTAAGGTTCCCTTTCATCAATAATTCTACTTCTACAGCTTTCATTTCATTTCTTCAGTCTTGTTTGAAAACACTCCAGTATCTCCTGAGCAGTCCGCTTGCCCTTCACCTGCGTTGGTCTGCCACCTACGCCACGCTCAGCACCTTTCTCCACCTTCATATATCTCGGCGCGTCTGCCAGCATCAGCACAAGCGTCTCCCAGTTCAAACCCCACAATATGTAGTCCACGCTCCAGCCCGTAGCCTGAGCCACCTGCCACAGCATACCGAAGAGGCTATGTGAACTCTCATACTTCGTTCTTAACTCCCCTTCCTTTCCTGGCTCGCCATCGTCGGCTTCAGCGGATTCGTCGCCGCCGACAATGCGATAATACTCCCGAAACCCCGCGTGCCCAGCAGCAGCGTCCAACGCCTGAACGCCGCCTCCAGCCACACGTCGTCCACTGCCCAGCGCAGCACCCAGGCCACCATCCCAGACAGCAGCAGCCCCGACCACTTGCCCCTGCATATCGTCAGTGCAACTATCCGGCTCACCGTCCGCCCGTGCGCCGCAAGCCACTTCAGCCGCTCCGCTTCTGTCATCGCTTCCAGCTCCTCGTGCGTCACATCCAGGCTCGCAAATAGCCGCGCTATCCTTATCTGCGTCCCAAGCCTCGGCCGACCCATCCTGAAGCGCAGACGCATCGGCTCCTTGCGCCACGGCAGCCGCACTTCCTTAAAAGGAACGGAGACACCAACGTCCAATAGTGCCTCCGCCGCCTGCTTCTCTATCGAGTTCTTCTTCATCTGCTCTGCGTTCTTTATCCGGCCACATCGTCTATCGTGAATGGCTCGCCGCCGTCGTCTGGTATCATCACCTCAGTCTCCACCTTCACCTTCGACACGCTGTCCAGGTTCAGGTCGCCGTCAATGTACGCCGAGATGAAAGCTTTCTTGATGTTTATCGCGTGCGACGAGTCCGTCTGTATCGTCAGCGGACTCGTTATCTGCACCAGCTTCGACGGGGCCTTCCATCCAGTCGCCTTCTCCTGCGTCTTCGTCACCTCGCCGCCCATCAGCGTCGCCATGTTCTCGTAGTTCATCTGGATAAGGTCAAAGCTCGGGGCTATCGTACCGTTCGACTTCGGTATCACCAGCACTGGGCCGCCGTGCTTCTGAGCCGCGTTGATCTTCGTCACCTCGCCCTTAGCGCCGTTCAGCTTGAAACTGTTCTCCTCAATGTAGCCAAGCGTCTTCTCGCCTACCTTAACGGCCGCCAGGCCGTACATAAAATCGTTCATAAATCTTCAGTGTTAAAATTGTTATTACCGTGCAGACCATTCCGCCTGCTATAAATACACACCAGTCCACCCACCACAGCCCTTTTCTTTTCGACTGCTCTTCAACCGCCGTCTGTGTGCTGCTCGTCAAGTGCGCGTTCACTACGCTCAGACGCTCGTTCTCCGCCTCATACAGGGCGCACAGCCGTTCTAAGCTGTCGCAGCCGCTCTCTATTACAAGGGTGGGAGGCTTTCCGCCACCGTTCTGCTTCACGCTCGCCTTCACATGCGCACGCCCCGAGCTCGCCGCGTAGCTCGCACCTGCTGGCAGTCGCCACAGCCCAGAGTCAAGCGCTATCTCCAGCAACGCCGTGTCCGCCTTCACCGGCTCCGTCCACCACGCCCTCGCCACGCTCTTCTCTACGCTTGCGCTGTCCTTTCGTTCCGCGCTTGCCGCCGCCGTTTCCTTTTCCGCCCTCACCGCCGTCCTCGTCGAGCTGCAGCTCGCTGCTGACAGGGCAAGCAGTCCTGTGAGGACACAGCTGGATAGCCTCGATAGCACGCGACAGACGGTTGACCGCCCTCCGCGTGAGGTTGTTTTCAGCCACCAGTTTCTCAGTGATCTTTGTCGTCTCTTCATATTTCTTCTGCGTTTCCACAAGCAGCGTCGATACGTCCTCGTACATCACCTTGTACGTGTCGTGCACGCTCTTCGCCGTCTCGGCCTGCTTCACCTTTCGGTTCGCTACCCAAGCGATGGCGGCACCTATGCCGCCCGAGGGTATCGCCCACTGCAGGATTTGCATGATTACTGTGTCCGCCATCCTTGTTTACTTTCTTTTTATTGTTTGTTCTTTTACTCTCTTTTCCTTATCGCTCTTCCTGCCTGATGCCGATGCTCCGCAGCCATGCCTTCACGTCAAAGCTCGGGCAGGCTTTCTTCACACCTGGCAGATCCCGGTGTCCCACAATCTTGATTTGCGGAAAACGCTCGTGAAAGTTCCTCACATACGCCGTCATCGCCTTCAGCTGCGCCGCCGTGCGTGTGTCCTTCGCTGTCTTGCCGTCCTTCGCCAGCCCGCCGGCGTACACCACGTGGCGGCTCACCGAGTTGTAGCCCGCAGCACCGTTCGTCACTTCCCACGGATCCACCTCCGCATCCTCGTTGTTGTCGACAAGGCGTTCCACCTTGCCGTCCAGGTGTATCAAGTCGGTATACCCCACCTGCTTCCACCCCCGACCGCCCTTGCTCACAGGGTCCGTGTGCCAGTGCCGTATCTCCGAGGAGGTCACCTCACGGCCTTCAGGCGTGGCTGTGCAGTGCAGCACTAAGTATTTCATCTGTGCCATGCCGTCTGCTATCCTATAGGGTCAGCATACTCCGCCAGGCCGCGATCCACCACGTCCTGCGCGCGCTCCAACTCAAACTCCAGCACCTCGCCCGCCTCGTGCACCACGCTCAGGTCTTCCTTGTCTCTGAACTTCATCACGGCCTTCACCGCCACTGTCTTTTTCTCTGCCATAATCTTTTCCTCGTTTTTATTGTTCGTTATGTGTTTGTATTCCTTGTGCGGGGGCGTTTCCACGCCCGCCGCATCATTTGTTTTTACCCCTCGGGCACATAGGTGAACTTCTTGGTCTTTCGCCAGTCCATCACCACGATCTCCTCGCCGAAGCCCACGTTCGTGTCCGCCTTCATCAGCAGCTTGAAGAAGTACAGCTCCGACGGGTTGCTCAGCTTGTCTATCTGGATCACGCTCTCGTCGTCCTGCAGGTTCACTGCTGCGAAGAAGTTGCCGTCAGCGTCCGGTGAGCACAGCGTCGCCATGATCACCGAGTCCGGCCAGGCGGCCACCGTCTCGATCGTGATGCCCTTGAAGCGCTTGCTGTTCACCTCGCTCTCGTTCGAGTTCTTGTGCTCACGCTCCGTCAGTTCCTTGTCATATTGGTCGAAGTCGTCCACGCTCATCAGGATGCGCAGGTTCGGGTTCGTGCGCATCGCCTTCGGTATCGCGTTGCGCACGGCGTAGAGGCGCTCTATCATCGAGCTGGGCCCCTCCGGGTTCACCACTATCACGCCCTGGGCCTTCGCCGCCTGAGTCAATATGCCGTCCATCAGCTGCTCGTCAGTGCCGCTGCTCACATACTCGCCGTTCACGAATAGGTTCCCCAGCTCAAACTGCACCTGCTTCGACAGCGCCTCCAGCAACTCGTTCTGCACATCGGGCGGAAGCTCCGCAAACACCAGGTTGCCCTTCGGCTGCCACTTCCTCCATATCTGCTCGAAAGCTCGCGGGTTAAACACCGTGAACGCCATGAAGTCGTGCGGCTCCAGCGTCTGCTCGCTGTAGTTGAAGTCGCCCTGGGCGTCGCTCTTCTGCGGGTCCTCCTTGCGCTTCTGCAGCATCTTCCCGGCCTTCAGGCGTGGCACGCTGATTTTCTTTTCCACACCCGGTATCACCATGATGAGTCCCTTGTCCACAAGCTCGTTGCCCGTGGTCGCAACGGTCAGGATGCGCTCCAGCACCTCGCCGTTGTAGTTCGTGTTCTTTACTACTATTGCCATTTCTTATACTTTGTTTTATGGTTCGTTGTCTCTCTCTTACATGAACTGGCGTTTCGCTCGCGCCTCTCTGATTTGCTTCATGCGCTGTTCCCATGGACCCTCGCTCGCACCCGGTTGCACGTGCAGGTCGTTCATCACCTTGCGCTTCGGCGTCAGGGCCGCCAGCACCTTCTTGCCCTCGTCCAGGTTGCCCTTCAGGATGTTCTCGAAGGTCGCGCGGCTCTCAGCGTTGATGCGCCCGTCCTGCTCCGCAGCGTCCAGCAGCGCCTTGCGCTCGGCTTCCGCCTCAGCTGCGGCTTTGTCCTCAAAGACCTTCAGTTTCGCCTTCAGCTCCGTGTTCTCTGTTGCCAAGGTCTTTGCCTCGTCGGCAAGGTTCGCAAAGTGCTGCGCCCTCGCCACCACGTCCTCCTCACTCTTGCAGTCCTTGAACTGTGCCTGTTTCTTCAGTTCTTCTATTGTCATATCGTTCGCTTTTTGTGGCTCCGCATGGAGCCGGTTGTTGAATGTCTTGTAGATGTCCTCCGGTGTGCTGCCTTCCGCCACGGGCTCCGCGTCGTAGATGCCGTCTATCAGCCCCATCTGCAGAGCCTCCTGAGCCGTCAGCCAGTGGTCAGTCCCGTCAAAGTAGCGGGCTTTCACCTCTTCCTTGCCGATGCCCATGCGCTTCGCGTACATCTCGCCCAGACTGTCCTCCAGGCTCTCTATCTCTGCGATGCACCGCGCCATCTCCTGCTTGTTGCCGTAGCAACCGCCGCTCACGCTGTGCAGCATCAGCCGCGCGTACTGGCTCATCTCCACCGGCCGTCCGCATAGCGCTATCACGCTCGCCATGCTCGCAGCCACACCGTCCACATATAGCCGGATGTCGGCCTTGCTCTGGCGGATGGCGTTGTAGATGGCTATACCGCTGAACACGTCGCCCCCGTTCGAGTTGATGCGGATGTCTATACGCTCGCTCGCCTCGGCGCACGCCGCCAGCTCCGCCGCTATCTGCCCGCTCGCCACCTCGTAGCCGATGTCGCCATACATGTAGATGGTGCTCACGCCCGCCGTTTTCTTGATGTTGAAAAATTTGTTCATTGTCTCGTTGTCTTTCGGGCGCTTTGCCCGTGTTGCGGTTGCAATGCCCGTGCAAGCGAGAGCAGAGCCAAACTTGTTTGGGCTATGCCGAGCGCAGCCGGGTATCGCTGTTTTTGCTGCAAAGTTAATGGCTTTCCGCCCTGTTCCCATACTGCCAATTTTATCATGACACTTTACGGCGGCATGATAACGCCGTAACTTGTCATCATGCTTTTCACCCGCTCGCTTTCACTCCTTTTCACGGTAATTTTGCACTGCATTTATTCACATTATAAACAGATTTTTCAATGGCTGATTTAACCAATACGCAGAAAAAGGAGTGGGCACGCACGCTCTATCTCCGCGAAAACCTTACGCAGCAGGAGATTGCCGACCGCGTGGGCGTGTCCCGCGTCTCAGTCTCCAACTGGTGCCGCTCTGGCAAGTGGGAGGAGCTCAAGGTCGGCATCATGCTCACGAGAAGTGAGCAGGCGCAGAGCCTCCATCGCCAGCTCGCCGAAATCAACAGGGTCATCATGGCTAAGCCCGAGGGGGAGCGATTCCCCGACACCAAGCTCGCCGACACCATCGCCAAGCTCACCGCCGCTATCCACAACCTCGAGCAGGAGGTGGGCATCGCCGACCGCATCGCCGTGCTTACTGATGTCATCGAGTGGCTCCGCCATTCCGACCTCCAGAAGGCCAAGGAGCTCACACCGCTCTTCGACGCTTACATAAAAGACAAGTTGTAGTATGAAGCAGACCGACCGTTTAGCACTCCAGAACTGGGAGAAATTCAAGGACGACATCGCCCATGCCACGCCCGTCGACCGTTCCATGTCTCATGCCGAGATCATGAAGCACCGGGCGTGGCTCGAGGCGCGTCCCCTGGAGTGGATCAAGTTCTTTTTCCCTTCCTTTGCGCAGTATGAGTTCGCACCGTTCCAGCGGCGCGCCATACGCCGCATCGTCTCCAATCCCGAGTGGTTCGAGGTGCTCTCGTGGAGCCGCGAGCTGGCCAAGTCCACTTGTGCCATGTTCTGTGTCATGTACCTCACCCTCACTGGGCAGAAGCACAACGTCATCCTCACCTCCAACTCTTTCGACAATGCAGTCCGCCTCCTCGACCCCTTCCGGGCCAACCTCGAGGCCAACGGACGCATCATCGCCTATTACGGCAAGCAGCAGTCCCTCGGCTCATGGACGGACTGTGAGTTCATCACCAAGCAGGGGGTGGCCTTCCGCGCCCTCGGCGCGGGGCAGTCGCCCCGTGGCTCGCGCAAGGATGCCGTCCGCCCGGATGTGCTCCTCGTCGATGACTTCGACACCGACCAGGACACCCTCAACCCCGACGTCATCCAGAAACGATGGGACTGGTGGGAGAAGGCGCTTTACCCCACGCGCTCGGTCTCCGAGCCTACGCTCGTTCTCTTCTGTGGAAACATCATCGCCAAGGACTGCTGTGTCGTCCGTGCCGGGGCCATGGCCGACCATTGGGACATCATCAACATTCGCGACCGCGACGGACATTCCTCATGGCCTGAGAAGAACTCTGAGGAACACATCGACCGGGTCCTCGCAAAGATTTCCAAAAAGTCGGCGCAGGGCGAGTATTTCAACAACCCCATCTCCGAGGGCGAAATTTTCTCCGAGCTGTCCTTCGGCAAGGTGCCGGCCCTCTCCAAGTTCAAGTTCCTCGTGGCTTATGGCGACCCGGCGCCGGGCGAGGGCAAGGGCAAAAAGGGCAAGTCCTTCAAGACGGTCTCGCTCCTCGGCAAACTCTCCGGCAAGTTATATGTGATAAAAACGTTCCTTGCCCAGGCGCTCAACGCCGAGTTCATCGACTGGTACGTCCAGCTCCTCGCCTTTGTCGGCGGTCGTGCCCCGGTCTATTGCTACATGGAGAACAACAAGCTCCAGGACCCGTTCTTCCAGCAGGTCTTCAAGCCGCTCGTGGCCAAGGTCAGGCGCGAGCAGGGCGTGCAGCTCTACATCCGCGGCGACGAGGAGAAGAAAACGGATAAGGCCACGCGCATCGAGGCCAACCTTGAGCCGATGAACCGTGCCGGCAATCTCATTCTCAACGAGGCCGAGCGCGACAATCCCCACATGAAGGAGTTAGTGGACCAGTTCACGCTCTTCACCCTCTCCCTCCGCTATCCGGCCGATGGTCCCGATGCCGTCGAGGGTGGCAACCGCATCATCGACGAGATTCAGCGCCGAGCCGAACCGCCCGTAACGCGCTCCCGGGCCGACATCCGCACACGCAACAAACGCAGATTATAAATTCAAAACATTTTCTATATGAGCCAATTCGTACAACTTTCCGACTACGATGCCTCCATTCACCGCGAGATTCTCGATGCGCTCACGCGCGCCGACGAGTCCGTCGTCGAAATTTGCGAGGACCGCGCCATCGCCGAGATGCGATGTTACCTCTCCCGTCGATACGACTGCGACCGCATCTTCTCCGCCACTGGCGCCGACCGCCTACAGCTCGTCCTCATGATGGTCATCGACATCGCCGTCTACCACATCTTTTGTATTCACAACCCGCAGAAGCTATCCCAGCTCCGCAAGGACCGCTACGACCGAGCCGTCGAGTGGATGAAGGCGGTCGCCGCCGAGGACATCTCCATCGAGGGCGCGCCGCTACTGCCCGAGGAGGTGCGGGCAGCACATGCGCCCTTCCGCTTGAAGAGCAACCCAAAACGTGTAAACCATTGGTAAAAACAAAAAATTCTGATTATGAGCAAACGTAAAAACAACAAAGTACCGAAAGGCAAAATCACCATAGGCGGAAACATTCCGCAGCCGGGACAGCAGCGCCCCAATGTCATCGTGCTCACGCAACCAAAGCGATTCGGCATCGACATCGCCGATTTCACTGCGGCCATCCGTGCGGCCGAGAATGTCGATTTCTCGCGTCGTTACAAACTCTACGACCTATATGCCGACATTCTCATGGACACGCATCTTTCTTGCGTCATCGAGAAGCGCCGAAATGCCGTCCTCTGCGCCGACATCGAGTTCTGGCGCGACGGCAAGCCCGACGAGGCGGTCAATGAGCAGATCAAGTCACCATGGTTCTCACGGCTCGTCGCCGACATCATCGATGCCAAGATGTGGGGCTTTTCCCTCTGCCAGTTCTTTAGGCAGGGGGAATGGGTCGATTACGACCTCATCCCAAGAAAGCACGCCGACCCGGTGCGCCGGCTCATCCTCCGCCACCAGACGGACATCACGGGCACCTCTTGGGACGAGTACCCCGACCTCCTTTTCATCGGCTCGCCATCCGACCTCGGACTCCTCGCCAAGGCTGCGCCCTGGGTCATATACAAGCGCAACACCACCGGCGACTGGTCGCAGTTCTCCGAGGTATTCGGCATGCCTATTCAGGAGTACACTTACGAGACTGACGACGAGGACTCCCGGCAGCGCGCCATCGACGATGCCTACAATGCCGGCTCGCTCGCCGTCTTTGTCCATGGCAAGGACACCACGCTCAATCTCGTCGAGGCGGGCAACAAGACGGGCTCGGCTGATGTCTATGAGCGCCTCTGCGAGCGATGCAACAACGAGATTTCTAAGCTCATCCTCGGCAACACCCTCACCACCGAGTCGTCCGAGAATGGCACGCAGGCGCTCGGCACGGTTCACAAGAAGGTGGAGGACCGCGTGGCGCAGGCGGACCGCCGATACATCCTCGATGTACTCAACTACGACATGGCGGACATATTCCAGCGCATGGGCATCAACACCGCAGGGGGCGAGTTCTGCTTCCCAGAGCAGAAGGACATCGACCCCTCCACAAAAATGAACATTCTCACGCAGCTACGCTCCAACTTCCAGCTACCCGTCTCCGACGATTATCTCTACGAGGAGTTCGGCATCGAAAAACCTGCCGACTACAATAAGCTCAAAGCCGAACAGCAACAAAAAAGGGAAGCTCTTGCCTCCCTCTCTGGGCAGCAGTTCCCCGCAGACGATGATGATGACGACGATGATCCTGATGAGGGCAAGGATAAAAACAATTCTGAGCCGTCGCCCAAGCATAAAAAGTCATTCAAGAACTGGCTGCGCTCTTTTTTCGCCAAAGCCCCGCAAGCGGACGGGGCAGCTTTAGAGTGGTAGTCAACAATCTGTACCAGGCCAAGGCTGATGATGTATCTGCTGCCATGGAGTTCTCCGACGACTTCATCGCGCAGATTCTTCACGACATCTACCGTCAGGGCAAGGCGCAGTCGCCCACCGACCTCTCCCCGGAGCTCTTTCGCGCCATAATTCGCCTTTTCAACGAGGCCACGGACGAGGGCTTGGCGGCATCCGCTGCGCCCGACCCAGGCGATGACTTCCGCCACGCATTGCAACATTCCAACGAGGTGTTCTCTGCTTTCAAGGTCCACCGCATGCAGTCAGATATGGTCAAACTACTCACCGGTTCAAACGGCGATTTAAAGCCGTTCAATCAGTGGGCAAATGAGGTCATGCCCATCGCCTCGCACCAGTGTGGGGCATGGCTCCGCACCGAATACGACACGGCCGTCATCCGTGCACACCAGGCGGCCGACTGGCAGCAGTTCGTCCGTGAGGTGGATGTCCTGCCAAACCTCAAATGGATGCCTTCCACGTCGCCCAATCCGGGGGCCGACCATCAAATCTTCTGGAACACTGTCCGCCCCATCTCCGACCCGTTCTGGAATGAGCACCGGCCGGGCGACCGCTGGAACTGCAAGTGCTCGCTCACCTCCACCGACGAGTCATGCACCGCTGCGCCTATGGGCGACAAGCACAGCACTCCGCAGCCGGGACTCGACTCAAACCCGGGTACCGACCGCGCCGTGTTCTCGCAGTCGCATCCGTACTTCCCCAAGTCATGCAGCTCATGCAGTTTCTACAAGCCGGGCTTCAAGGACATGCTACGCAGTTTCTTCACCAACAGAACCAAAGACTGCTACAACTGTCCGTATATCAATAATTGCTTGGATCCTTTGTGCAAGTCGGATAAGCCTAACAAGGAAAAGATAAAAGCGCATAGAGTCGAATACAAGCAACTGCTTCACGATACCGATTATAAGGACGTTGTTTTCGACAAACGTACTGGAGGATTGAAAGCAGCACATATTGGGCATATTACTCATGAAGGGGAACACGCACAGCGTTTCTTTGGGGGACTTACTTCTTCAGATTTGGAAAACGAATGTCAAAATCAACTGTTTGTAATGGGACACAAAGCTATCTTCTGTAATGAGACAAAAAAGAAAAATGGGCAGCAGTTGGCAGCTCTCGATATGGTTATGGATGACATAACGATGGATATACGTTCTGTTACAGGCTGTGGATGGTACTCAAATATATTTGTCAAAAAGAATGAACAGCTACGCCGATACAACAGCAGAAGCGATGTGAAAGAAAAAGCAGACGCTCTTTGCCTGTATTTCCACGATCCAAACCTGTTTGATGAGACTAAAATGAAAAAATCCATCAACTATTTCAAGTTCTATCGGAATTTTGACGGCAAGTTGCTTGATAAGGAATTGAAGCATGTCTATTGTGTCATAAAAGGCAGAAACGAGTTGCTTCAATATGAGATATAAAAAAGCCGGGTCTCTCAAGGAACACCCCGGCGCCGAATGTGTGCCGAAACACACATAACTTATTTCTAAGTCAATACAAAGGTAACAATAATTATTTAATAAACAAGCGTTATGAACAAATTATTCTCGTTTTTCGCTGCCTCCAACCGCTACAAGCATCTCATCGGAGGCGCTATCGTCGCCGCATTTGCCGGTTCTTTCTATGCTGCCGTCTATGCCGCAGCCGTCGCTGCATCGTGTCTCGAACTAAAAGACCGCCTATACGGCAACCGTTGGGACTGGACAGACTGGCTCTGCACCGTTCTCGGCGGCTGCATCGCCGCCATCATGTTTTACGCCTTATTCTAATGATATGGAACTAAAGGATTTTTCAAACCAACTAAAATCGCATAGCAAGCAGATTGACCGTCTCATGCGCCGACGGCTTCCTGTCATAGCAGGGCGCATGGCTAAGGACTTTTTCCAGAATAGTTTCCGCATCAGTGCTTTTATCAATGGAGGCGTGCAGCACTGGCAGACTACACAAAGACAACTCGCAGGGGGTAAGGCGGCATCATCGCGGTATGGGCCACTTCTTTCCTCGCGCAATCATCTCTTTGCCTCCATCAAGTACACGCCATCCGACTATCGGGTCAAGGTGGCTAACGACCTGCTCTATGCGCCCATACACAACTGGGGAGGCACGCTGCATCCATCTGTCACGCCTAAAATGCGACGCTTTGCCTGGGCGATGTTCTATCGTGAGGCGGGCATCAAGCGCAATGCGTCCAAGAAAAACAAAAAGAAACGTAGCGACGAGGCGGCTGCCAATCCGCGGGCACAGAAGTGGCGTGCCCTCGCGCTCACCAAAAAGAAGAAGCTCTCAGTGCGCATTCCGCAGCGACAGTTCCTTGGCGATAGCCAGGAGCTGCAGGACATGATACGAGAGCGCACGAAACAGGAAATTATCAAAATTTTAAACGCTGAAAAATAAAATCTTTATGGAAGAATTGTTCAAACTTATCATCGAACTTATAACAAACAAAATGCCAGGTCTATCGCTCGTTGATGAGGACTACGGACAGTTGGAGGCTGGCATGGAGGAGGACTCCTATCCTGTCACTTTTCCCTGTGTCCTCATCGGCAATCTCGAAGCCGATTGGAGTAATGTCGGTATGGGGGTGCAAAAGGGGCAAGTGTCGTTTTCTGTTCGTCTCGCCGTCGATTGCTACGACGACACGCACTATGGCTCTGGTACGGAGTCTAAGGTGGCGGAGCGTTTGCAAATGGCAAACAGTCTCTATACTGCCTTGCAGTGTTTCCGACCATTCGGCTATATGTCGCCCATGATACGCACCAAGTCGCGTTTCTATGCGGTGTCGGGGGGCATCAAGGTCTATGAGTATATTTTCTCGTTCACCGTCCACGACGAGTCTGCTCTTGCATCACACCGTGGGGAATAGCTCCAGCTGCTTCGCCGTCAGCCTCGGCACCTTCACTTTCGGCAGCGGCTTCACGTCCACCTCCACGCCCTCACGGCATTTCTTGCGGATGATGCTCATGATGCGCTCCTCAGAAATAAAGAACTCGCGCTCCGACAACAGTTTCAGGGCGTCGTCAAAGCGCAGGCGCTGCACCTCCGTCCAATAATAGTAGCGGCGGTACAGGGCCTCGTCCCTCAGCTTGATTAGTTCTTTATTCCTTCCTTTTTTCATAGCTTGCAAATATAAACCTTTTCCCTTAAACCGCAAGCAAAAACCCACCTAAATCACTCGTATTTAGGTGGGTTCCTTCATTTTGTGCCTGCGCGGTGGCGTTTCCACGCCGCCGTCCTTACAGTCGGCAGAAGCTCGGCTCTATCCGTGTCCACACGCCGTTCTCCGCGTTACGCTTCGAGAAGTAGTAGTTCGTCGCTGTCGTCTGCACCACGTTGGCTTCTTTGAACAGCCGCATGATCTCCGCATACTCCTCGTCAAACTTGTCTTCCAGTTCGTACAGCTTCGAAATGCTCTTGTAGTCCAGGTCGCCCGTCTTGTTGCGCTCCAGCAGGGTCATCGCCATCTGATACATCGGGTCTTCCACACCTTTCTCGCTCGCCTCCATGTAACGCTTCAGGTAGTCCACAAGCCGCTCCGCAGCAAGGTCGGCTCGCTCGTCAAAGCCTTTCACTTTGTTGAACTTCACCTCCAGCTTGAAGTCGCCCGACGTGATCGTGTAGCTCTGTTGGCTCGCGCTCTTCACCGCGCCATACTCGCGCATCAGCTTCGTGAAGGCGCCCGTCTCCTCGTCAAGCCATTTCTTGAAGCCCGACACCTCGGCCTCCACGCCTTCCACCTTCTGCTGCACGTCGTGCATAAACTGGTCGCGTATCGCCTCGTAGCTCTCGCGCTTCGCCATGCGCTCGTTCTTCTCCTCGGTCTGCAGCTGGGCGAGCAATACCGCACGCTGCTCCTTGCTCATGTTCTTCACCATTTCTTGTGTTTCCATTCTCTTTCGTTTTTTTATGGGTTCATTACTCGTTTTCTTTCTTCTTGCGGTTCATCGCCCGCAGTTTCGTGTTCAGTTCCTTCAGCTCTTCCATGTCCAGAAACCGGAAGGCCTTGCCCGCTATCCGTTTGTCCTCGCAGAAGCGGTCCACGGCTTTCCAGTCCGCCGTGTCCACGCCCCACAGCTGCATCTGGTGCAGCACGCCGCTACGCGCCTTGCGCTTCGCCTTCAGCAGCGCGGCTCTGCGCTCGTCATAGCCTGCCACGCGCTCCATCTCCCTGCACATCTGCTCGTACTCTGCATCCGTCATCTGTCCTAAGTGCTCCGTCCGCTCGTTGGTGAACTGTCTCACCAGAGTCTCCTTGTCGGCTCCAGGCAGCAGCTTCAGCAGCTTGTAGAACTTTCCGTAGTTATCGACGTGGTTCATGCCTCTCCTCCTTTTCTTTCCATTTCAGCCAGGCTTCTCTCGCCACAGCCAGCGCCGTCGGCACCTCCCAGGTCAGTCCGTCCGCAGGCAGTAGAGGCACGTTGTTGAAGCACACATACACCTCGCCGCTGAACTCGCGGGCCTGTACGATTGCTTCGCTTTCTCTCACTAAGTCGGCTGCCTTCTTCGCCGCCTTTTTCTCCTTGCGGGCCTCGCGCTCTGCGCACAGCCACGCCTTGATGTTTTCAATCATTTTCATTTTTTCTTGTCTTGTTTTTGGGGTTTCCACTTGATGGTCACTTCGGCGTCCATCTTGCCGCTGCCCTCGCACACGGGGCACACTCTCCATTCACTTCCGTCCGGGCTGCTGCGCTCGCCGCAAAAGCCGCCCTGCCCGTGGCAGTATTCGCATTCATAGCCGCGGCTCTCTATCCGCTCTTCCTTGCTCCCGTACACGGGCGGCGTCAGCCATATCATCCGGTGTTTACTGCTCATCGTCCGCCACCTCCTCTCGCATGTATTCCAGCATCAGCGCCTCGTGTTCTTCTTCCTGCAGGCGGCGTATCACTTCCTCGTATATCATGTACTGGTCGTCGCCGCCGTAGCCCTTCACGGCTTCTTCCGCCGCTTTCACTATCTGCTCTACCGTCTCGTCCATCTCGTTCATGATTTTTGTCGTTTATACGTTACTCTCTCATACGGCTTCCACTGGATAATCCGGGCCGCAAACATCAAGTCTCTCGTCTCCAGCACCACGCAGCCTTTCGTCTTCGCGCTGCGGTGTACCATTAGGTCGCACTCCCAGTTGCCTTCCAGCCATTCGTCCATCACGCTCTCCGCCTGGCTCTTCTTCAGCAGGATGTATATCGTGTCGCCCTGCTGGTAGTCGTTCATGTCCTTGTTCATTGCTTCTTGTCATTATTGGTCCAATATTCTTCGGCTCGCTCCGCCCAGATGGGGTAGTAGCCTTTCTCTCCAAAATAGCGGCCCTTCGATATGGCTCTGTAGCCTTCCACCCATATCTTCAGGGCCGCGTCATACATCACTCTTCTCGCCGTCCGTCCCGTGGGTCTCGTCCCCTCGGCCTGGCTGATGATCACGAGCAGCTTGTTGCGGTGCCGCGCCTTGAAGGCCAGGTAGTCCTCAAAGCTCATGCCGGTGTATTGGTACGAGTCTATCACCACGATGTCGGGGCTTTTCCGTTTCTCCAGCCGCTTGTCAAGTTCCTCCATGCGCTCGGCGTCCAGCAGCACCATCCGCCTCGCCACGTCCTGCATCCCGGCTCTGATGAAGGCGTTCTTCATCGTCAGGCTCGACCCTTCCTCCAGGCTGTCGTAGGCCACCTTCCCAAATCGGCACAGCTCCTTGCACAGTTTCAGCACAAAGCTCGTCTTGCCGCTGCCGCTTCGCCCCCACACAAACCATACACCGTTCCGCTCTGGCTCGCCGAAGGCTGCCCGCCACTCGTCGCTTAGCTTGTAGGTCTGCTTCTTCATCGAGAGCAGCTCGCTCACGCTTATCGCTCTTTTCATACCGTTTGAATGTTATTTGAACACCGTTCAAGCGCCCATCTGTTTCACTCTGTGTACACCTTTCTTCACCCTGCGCAGGTCGAAGTCATACTGCTCCGCATCCTTCACCACCTCGGCTATCTTCCCTCGGTCGGTCAGCCCGTTCGCCACGCAGATGGCGTACACGTCCTGCGGACTCGTCTGCTCCAGCTCGAAGAACTTCCGCCCTATCCTGGAGTGGATCTCGTTGTACCCTTTTTTGTCGTATCTGAGGCCCATCTTCATCCTCCGTTTGATATACGAGGTCGAGAAGAACACAATGCCGCATTTGTCCTCCAGTCGGTTGTACAGGTCTATGAAGTAGTGAAACACTCGTTCTGTCAGCTTGTCGGCCTCGTCAAACAGCAGCACGGGGTTCTCCGTCTGTATCAGTGTTCCGATGATGCTGTCCAGCATGTCCCGTATTGTCATGCCGTCCGTCCGCAGGCCTACCTTCTTCGCGATGTCTCTGATAAAGTCGCTCCGCTTCATGTCTTCCGAGCAGAGTATGTAGTAGGCGCCCGTGTGTTCACGCTCGTACAGCCGCGCGGCTGTGGTCTTGCCGCAGCCGGCTTCGCCTACCACCCAGGTCACGTTCTTCCATTCTTGGGCATCCGTCATGGCGTAGGCCATCTCCTTGGCTGCTGTAGTCTCCACCGTCTGCCACGCTCCTGGGGTGGCGGTTCCCACTTGCGAGGCTATCTTCCGCCACATGTCGTCGCTGATGTTCTCCCACTTGCCGCTCAGCACCGAACTCACGGTGCCTGCGCTCGTACCGTCCAGACTGGCGGCGGCCTTGTTCTGGCTCGGATATTTCATCACATAGAGGCGCAGCGCCTCGCGTATCGCTTCTTTCTGTTTCTCGTTCATATCGTCGTAATTATAAATTATACATTGTAAATTCTAAATCGCCTCACAGTTTCGATGCTATCTTCTTCTCCGTTGGCAGCGGTATCGTCAGCTCGTCCTCGTCCTTGCCTTCCATCACGTCCAACCAGTCGTCAAGGCTCATGGCTTTCGTGTGTCGGCCCAGCTGGTACTGCTCGGGCGGTTGCGAGTACCGCTCCATGCGGTGCTCTATCTGTCGCTGTACGGCGGCTGTCGCTCCCTTCAGCTTCGGCGAGTGCAAGCCCTGCTGCTCGGCGTCCGTGCCGTGCTCGGCGGCTATCGTCCGCCCGGCTACCGTCCGCTCTATGCGGTCTTGAAGGTTGGCTTCTTGCTCCTGGCGGATGAACTTGGCGTCTTCCGTTCCTTGCTGGTCTTGCAGCGCGCGGTGTATCACAAGGTAGGGTTCTGCCGTGCGCTCAAACCGCAGCGTGCCGTCCGAGCCTTTCGTGTACAAGCGGATGCTCTGGAAGTCGTAGGGGTCGTAGGCCACCACGAAACGCTCGTAGGTGTGCTTCCTCCGCCACTCGTGGTCGGGCACACCGGGCGACGAGCATACCTCGTACTGCCGTTTCTGGCCTTTGATCGTCACCTGCAGACCTTGGTCGGTGAACGTCGCCATGCGCTTCGTGAACACCCAGAACATGTCTACCATGTCGTGTACCGTCACTTCCTGCGTCTCCTCGTTCACGCTCTTTTCATACATGTCTATCCTCCGCTCGCCCGTGGCAGGGTGCAAGCCCTCGTTCCATTCCTTCCGCGCCGCGGCGTAGGCGTCCTTCAGTTCTTCCAGAGTGTACAGGCTGTCCTTGTTGGCTTCGATGAACTCTACATTCGGGCGGCTCGACGCTTTCTTGGCGGTCACGTTCTGGCCGGTGAAGCGCCAGTCCTTGTGCAGCACTTGGCTTTGAAAACGCCCAAAGACGCTCTCTATCGTCTTCGACTCGCCGTTGTACGGCTGCGTCGGTCGGTGTACACGGCATATCTTCCCGATAAAGCCGTCCGAGTCCAGCTTCTTGTGTCCGCCCTGGTTGTCATACACTATCTCCCAGGGCTTGTGGCCGCTCGTCTGTATCGCCATGCGGTAGGCGTGGTACTGCGCCTCGTAGTCTTCCGTGTCGCTGATGCAGTAGCCAAGCAGCACCTCACTCATCGCATCAATCACTTCATACACTTGCGTGGTTCTTACCTTGCCCTGCTCGTCTCGGTAGTAGAGGTTCAGTTTCGTGCCGTCGCCGTACCACAGAGTGTCCCTGCGGGTCGGCAGCATGGTCTTGTGCTTCCTGCCGTAGCGTTGCCTTGCGGCTTGCTCGCCATGCACGGCGTCATACCATAGAGGCTCCACGGCCGGACTGTTCAGCCATTTCTTCATGCCGCTCAGGCTCCTTATCGGCTTCCAACCTCTTTCCTCGGCTATCTCGTTGGCCTTCTCGAAGAGTTGCGTGTCGGTATATACTGGCACCTTGCTGCGCTTCAACGCCACGATGGCCTTCAAGAAATCGCCCGTTATCTTTAGGGCCGACGAGTTGCCCAGCTTCCCGCTCACCACGCTCTGGTAGCCCTCCGCCTTCCATGCCTTCAGCCTTGTCTTCAGTCGTGACAGGGTGCCTGGCAGCGTGTGGCCGTAGCTCTCGCGCATGCGCTCCGAACTGTCCAGTATCAGCTCCCACGCGCCGGTCATCGGGGCGTTCAGCGAGCTGCGTATCGCCTGCCTTCTCGCCGCCATCTTCTGGAGTTCGCCCAGCACCGAGGCGTTCACGGTGTATTCTTCTATCATCTTCTCCGTCAGGTGGCGCTCCTGCCCGTCCTTGTCCATGTAGGTGTACGCCTCGTAAAACTCTCGGGCCTTCTGGTCTATCTTCACGCGCTCTTTCATCATTGCCTCCCTCATCTTTTCTTCGGGGTCGCCGTACATGGCTACAAACCGACGTCTGTACTTCTCCGGAATACTGCTCCACACATACAGTGCCTGGCATCCCTCGCCGCCGCCACGCCTCGCGCACGCTATGTTGCTGCGGCACACGTTCTGGCGCAGGGTGCTCGCCTTGATCACGGGGTCCGTTCCGCCCGTCAGCTCGGCAAATGTCACGCACAATATTTTGTTGTAGTATTCCATTTTCTCTTTTCTCGTTTGTTGTTCCCTTGTGCGGTGGCGCTCCTGCGCCCGCCGCCGTTGGTCTCTCTTGGCCTTCCTTTAGGCGGTGGCGAGACACATGGCTTCCGCCTTCTCCTGCACGGCCTTGATGTCCGTCAGCAGCGCACCCTCTATGCGCTCCACCACCTCGCCCTTCTCGTTCTTCAGCTCCAGCACGCCGGTCGTCTTGTCGCCTTCCCACATCCAGCCGTTAGCAAAGTGCTGGCGCATCACGTTCTCCGAGTCATGCACTACCTCGCTCGCTGGAGCCGTCACCAGCTCAAAGCCGCCACGCTGCACGGCAAGCCTCCGTATTTTCTTCGCCAAATCGCTCTGACCCTTCACCGGGTGGAAGTTCAGCGCATAGCTCACCATCTCCTTCGTCACGCCAAATGCCTTGGCCAAAAACTCCCGCTGGCTGCGGGTCACGGTTATCACTCTTTTCATTGTCGTCTGTTTTTAGTTGTTATACATATTGTGGAGTGTGGGGAGTCGAACTTTTCCGTAAGCCATGAGCAAAGACAAACTTGTTTGTGCTTTGCCGTGGCGAGGAAAACGTGTGCTTCGCACAACGCCCATGTGGCTATCCAGCGCACAGCATCCGTGCCACTCCTGCGGTCTTTCCCGCCGCCATCCGAGGCAAGCCCCTGCCGACTGTCCAGTGCGGCTCACTGACTATCCAGTGCAGTACTCCGGGGCCTCCGTGTTATCCTTCAATCTTTCTTACCTCGTTATCTTATGGTTCAAGAAACCGTACATTATCATTCTGTACCTCCTCGTTTGCCTCCATCCAACCTATGTCATAAGCACGCCCGTCTTGATAGCTATTGTATCTATACCACTTGTCGTAGATACCATTCTCACAGTCACGCTTGCCTGCCTCATATTGCTTCAAGGTCTGCGCAATGCGCTCGTCAGCCTCACGTTTGATGCCCAGCACCATCTTGTCCAACATCTCATTCTCAATCTCGTTCATATTCTTTAAATGCTAAAATTTGTAACTCTCGGCCTTTTTCATTATCTTTGGCCGCACGTTTATTCTTAAACACGCTGCAAAGATACAGTTTTCTGTATTACAAGCCAAATTTTTCAAGCTAAATAATTCAATATTCTGTATTATGGAAGCAAAAAATGAGGTCTCCGCCCGCTTTATAGAGGCATACGAGACACTTCTAAAAGATAAGAAAGTCAGCGACAAACGAGATTTTGCCGCAAAGTTGGGGATAAGTGCCTCTATGGTAACAGAAATTTCCAAGGGGCGGAGTAGTGTAGGTACTTCAGCAATACAGAATATTGTATTACAATTCAATATTGATGCAAAATGGTTGCTCACGGGTGAAGGTTCAATGCTTCAGAAGGCACAACAAGAAGCGCAAAGTGGCGCGGTGCACCATATAGAGCTGGCGCACCAGGTTCCCAAGGGGAGCAACGAGGGCATACCCCTCATTCCTCTGGATGCCATCGCGGGCTTTCCAGTTGATGGAAGCGGTGGCGTGCGCATGGAGGACTGCGAGCGGTACGTCATCCCGGAGTTCGAGAACAAGGGCGCAAACTTCCTCATCCGGGTCTCTGGCGACTCCATGGTGCCGCTCTATTATAGTGGCGATCTCCTCGCTTGCCACAAGATCACCGACATCCGCTTCTTCCAGTGGGGTACCATCTATGTCCTCGAAACATCACAGGGCATCCTTGTCAAGCGCGTGCAGGAGAGCGACAAGTATGACGACTGCATCCTCTGTGTCTCCGTAAACGACTCGGTGCACAAGCCCTTCCTCCTTCCACGCGACGACATACGCAGCCTGAGCACCATCGTCGGACTCGTCCGCCTCGTCTGACGCTCACGCCACACGCACGCCGCACACGCCACGCACCGCAAAACGTGTCGCGCGCACATATATATAGGTATAATGGGATGAAAAACGCTGAAAACCCTTATAAATAGGGCGCTCCAGACACTATGCAAAGGTTCAGAAACGTACAAAACGTGGGATTATCCCCACCCCCTAAACGCCTGAAAACGACTTCAATCCAAATTTTTGCGGAGTTTTGTCGGGGGCAATCCCTTGTTTTCTATGTTAAAAGTGTCACTCCAAATGTCACACCAAGTTGAACATTTCGTTTTTCCATGTCACACCAAACGTCACCCCAAGTGTCACCCCAAACCCGAAAATCACCCATTTTAGCCCCGTTCAAGAGCCTCCAAAACGCAAAAACGGCTTGCATACCGTTCAAATCAGTATGCAAGCCGTTCAAATGCCGTTATATCAGCGTTTTAGCCATTCAAAGTGGCCTCATTTCTCGCTTTTGTCCTCCCTGCTGCCTCTTATCAGTTCTCCCTGCCTGATCATCGCTTTTTTGTTGAGTATTACCCCTCCGTCAGCCAGCCCGGCGTGCAGCAGCGAGCTTTTCTTTATCCCTACCTCATCCTCCGTCAAAACGCTGTATATCGCCGATATGGAGCCGAAATAATAGTTCTTCCGTCCGTGCAGCAAATGCACATGTATCACCTTTGTCATATCCGTCCCTTTCCTTTCGTTTTAGTTATTTCCTTATCTGTCATTTCTTATATCTTTCCGTCTGCAAATATACCAAATAATAACTATTTGGAATAATACGCAAGCATAAAAAGCACAAAACAGTCCAAAATAAAAGGCATGACCGCAGCCACGCCCTCACCAATCAAACACCAACAAAACACTCATCAGCCCATCCTCAAACACCTCTCAAACATTCCCCACAGCCCCACGAAAGCCCCTCCTCTGACCATTTCCACGCCAAGCCAATAAAACGCCCACAGAAGCCCACAAACGTGCCCATGAGCCACGATAACCACCCCAAATCATCCCCCAACATTTCCAAAAGCAAACCATCAGCAACCCCGATGTAAAGCAAGACCCTTCAAACACCATTCAAAACCCTCTCAAACGTAAAGCAAATGTAAAGCCAATGTAACGTTTCGTTTTTCCACCCCACATCACGCCATTTTTACCAACTCGTTGTATATCAAGCGTTTCACCGATTTCTCTCCAACTCAACTTTTATACGTTTCGTTTTATCCCCCTTAAATAGCTTCAATAATCCAAATTCTGTTGTGCAGCTTGGAGTAGGCAAGAATATGGTGGCTTCAATACGTTATTGGTTGAAGGCATTAGGGTTGAGCGAATGTGACCGGCAGACGGAGATTTCATCATACTTGTTCGACAAAAATAAAGGCAAAGACCGTTATATTGAAAGTCTGGGCACATTATGGCTTCTACATTTCCTTCTTGTCAGCAAGCAAGAGGCTACTCTCTATAACCTATTATTTCTTCGCTATCAGAAAGAGCGTAAGCAGTTTGGCAAAGAGCAGATATTGAACTTTGTAAAACGTCTTATGACAGAGGACGACCGGATGAAGCAGTTTAATGCCAATACCGTTGGCAAGGACTTTAGTGTACTAATCCAAAACTATGTGCAGCCATTGAAAGCCAAGTCGTATGAAGATTTCTCGTCGTTGCTGATAGACTTGAATCTGATTCGCCACGATAAGACAGAGAAGGCATACTCATTCAATATAGAGGGAAAACGTACCGTGCCAATGGACATATTCATGTATGCAGTTCTATGTATGAAAGGCGACGACCATTCAGTCTCGTATGACACATTGCAAGATGTAGGACTAATATTCTGCATGACAGATATAGAGGTTATCGAGATGCTACAAGAAATAGACTGGGAATATTCTGAATATGTACAGTATAGCGACAATGCAGGAATACGCCAACTCCTTTTTAAGGAAGGTAAAAAATTACAACCAATAGATTCACTTAACAGATACTACGAAAATGCAGCAATTTAGTTTGTCGGCAAATATAGAAGAGGGCTTGGGCAACGAATTCAAGTATATCGTCACGCCCAATGCTCGTGATGTGGCAGCAGAACTTGTGAATGGCTATCATTCGGGCATCCATTCGTTCACGGTCATAGGCTCTTATGGCACAGGCAAGTCAAGTTTTTTGCTGGCCTTGGAGCGGGACTTGTTGGGCGAAGATTCGTATAAACTTCTAAATCCAAAGGCATTGTCGGCAAACTCGAAGTTTGAGATACTGAAGTTTGTGGGCGACTATAAGGATCTTGCCTCACTGATGTGCGACAAGTTGTCGGTTGATGGAACTGCTGAAAATGTGCTTGACAGATTGCGCGACATTTATAACAAGGCAAAGAAACAAGGAAAGTTCCTCGTTATTTTTATCGACGAGTTTGGCAAGGTGCTTGAACACGCAGCCAAGAAGAATCCTGAGCAGGAACTGTATTTCATGCAGAAACTGGCTGAATTTGTGAATGTCCTGACAAGGAATATATTGCTTGTCACAACTCTTCATCAGAACTTCAGCGCATACGCCCGCAAACTGTCTGACGTGCAAAAAGAAGAGTGGACAAAAGTGAAAGGACGGTTCAATGAACTTGTGTTTATAGAGCCAGTTGAACAGTTGCTTTACCTTGCTTCAACGCAGATGCAGCAGAAGCATGCAGGTAACGACATGAAGGCTTTGGGGTCGTTGTGCTCTCTTGCCCAGGCTACGAAATTCGTGTCAGACGGCTTCTCTGTAGATACGGCAGAAGTTTTGTTTCCGTTGGAGCCGTTTTCTGCATACGCCATAACGCAAGCTATACAGCGGTATGGACAGAATGAGCGTTCGCTATTCTCTTTCTTGAATGCGAAAGGCGCCAACTCAATAAGCGAGTATGATAATGGCTTTTATGGTCTTGCCAACTGCTACGACTATATTTTGCAGAATTTCTATTCGTATCTGAAGGATGCCAACGCCGACTCTATGCAATGGAGTTCGATGCAAGTGGCTATTGAGCGTGTTGAGGGGCAGACTTGGAAGACAAAGGGCGAGTTGCTTGGCGCGATAAAGATAGTAAAGGCAATTGGAATGCTTAACTTGTTTGGTAATTCTTCATTCAAGATGACAAGGGAGCAGACCGCTTGCTACTTACAACTGTCGATAGGAGCGGATGATGCCTTGCACATTCTAAATATGCTTGAGCAATATAAGATTATACGCTTTGCAAGCTACAAGCTGCGCTACATCCTCTTTGATGGAACAGACGTCAATATTGAGGTTGAAATAAGAAAAGCAGGACTTGTCGTGAGTCGTCCGGTAAACTACGTAGACGAGATTCGCAATTATTGTTTCAAGAAGATTGCGCCGGTGAAGATGTGCTATTTCCAAAAAGGCACACCGCGTTATTTTGAATATGAGATATTGGAGGAAGGACAGAATAAAGTTCCGACAGGCGACACAGACGGATACATACAACTTATTTTCTCTTCGAAGAAGAATGCCGTCAAGGAAACCGTAGCGTTGAGCGCAGAGTGTGAGAATGCAATAGTGTTTGCTTGCTTCAAGAATACAGACGAACTTGTGGAGCATCTCTACCAGATAGAAAAGTACAACTACATACTCAGCAAGGTGCTCTTGGACAAATCCGACTATGTGGCAATTGGTGAAGTGAGAAATCTCTTGGAATACGAGAAGGTGTTGCTCGACAAGTCGCTAAACGATGCATTGTTCTCTTATAGCGATGATGTGGTGTGGATATTCGGAGGCAAAGAGGTGGAGGTGACGACATTCAGAATGTTCAATGAACTTCTGTCGTTTGTATGCGAAGCAGTTTATTCCAAGGCGCCAGTGATGAATAATGAATTGTTCAATCGTCATAAGTTGAGCGGTTCGATTTCAAGTGCTCGTGTGAAATATCTTGCTGCTATGATAAACAACAGTAATGTAGTGGAACTGGGATTTGCCAAAGACAAGTTTCCGCCAGAAAAGACCATATATTACTCGCTGTTGAAGAATACGGGGCTGCACACAGACGGAACTTTCTCAAGCCGACCTTCTGATGATGGCATAATGCCATTGTGGAATGTGTGCGAGGAGTTTCTGGCTTCTACGGTGAACAAGCCACGCAAGATATCGGAATTGATAAAAATACTGTCTGCTCGTCCATATAAGTTGAAACAAGGCTTTATCGATTTTTGGATACCTACCTATCTATATATAAAGAGACAGGAATACTCTCTTTATGGTACTGGCGGGGCATACATTCCTAACGTGAACATGGAGTTTTTCGAGTTGTTGTATAAACACCCGGCAGACTATAGTATTAAGGCTCTTGACGTTTCGGGTGTGCGTATGGATATATTTAATCAGTATCGTAAGTTCTTGAACATAAAGATGCTTGGGGAGGTGAAGAGCAATGATTTCATAGAAACCATAAAACCGTTCTTTTTCTTCTATAGCCGCCAGCTTAATGATTATGCAAGGCATACACGCAAGTTCAATCATGAGCAGACCGCACGTTTCCGCGACACTCTTGCCGTGGCAAAAGATCCGGAGAAAACATTCTTCGAGGATTTGCCTGAAGCATTGGGCTTTGACAAGGAAGCGTTGCAGGACAAAGAGAAAGTGGAAGAGTTCTGCTATGTTGTCAATAGGGCTGTAAGGGAATTGCGTTCATGTTACAACGATTTGATAGACCGTATTGAGTCAAGTATATTGGATGCTCTCGGTATAGAGGAATACGACTATTCTGAATATATATTGACAATTCGCCGTCGATTTGCTTCTGTCAACGAACATCTGCTGACGGATAGGCTAAAAGAATTCTACCATCACGTAATGGCTGAGTTCGACAACCGCAAGGAATGGTATCAGTCTATTTGCTATACGGCATTGGAACAGCCGCTTGAACGGCTTCGCGACGATCAAGAAGAACGGCTTGTGCATAATCTCATAGTGTTGTTCCGTGAGTGTGAAAAATATGCCGACATCTCGCGCATAAATGCAGATGGAAAAGGCGATGAGGAATGTTTTTCCGTAGACATGGTTGCAACAAAGGGCAAGAATCTTGCTGCGCGGACATTCCGACTGCTAGACATGGAGAAAGCGAAGGCAGACAACTTGGAGAAACTATTGGAAGAAGCTCTTGCAAGTACCGACAATGACAATGTGGCTATATGCACATTGTTGAGAGTGTTGAACAAAAAAATGGCAAAATGAACGTAAGACATATACTGGGAATTTCAGGTGGTAAGGATAGTGCGGCATTGGCAATATACCTCAAGCAGAAATATCCCAATCTGAAGATAGAATACTACAACTCAGATACAGGCTGTGAACTGGCAGAGACAGAATTGCTTATAGACAGACTCGGGGCTTATCTTGGCAGCATAAAAAGATTGCGTGCTGCTGAGGACAGTCCCGAACCGACCCCGTTTGAGCATTTTCTCAAAGCATGTGGAGGATTCCTTCCGTCTCCACAGGCCCGTTGGTGTACGCAGAAGATGAAGCTTGCTGAGTTTGAGCGTTATGTAGGAGATGATTATGCTGTGTCGTATGTAGGAATACGAGGCGATGAAGACCGCGACGGCTATATTTCCTCAAAGCCAAATATACAGGCAGTATTTCCTTTCCGTCGTAACATCTGGAGTATTGACGTCATAAACAAGGTGCTCCATAACGGCCAGCAGGAACAGATCATTGCGTTGTACGAAGACCTGTGCAAGGATTATCAGCGTGATGATTTGATGGAGATATTGAAGCGTCCAATATCAAAGCAGTTCTATTACTCCAAGAAACTTAATGCCTTGCTGGATATTGACGTGAGACTCTTCAATCACGTAGTGTTTGAATACTTGAAGACGACGGAATATCCCGTAGGCAAACTCGACAGTTTCCCGTTGCTCGACAACGATGAAGTGCTTGTGAAAGACGACATCTTCCGTCTGTTGCGTGAGAGTGGGGTAGGCGTACCTACTTATTATGAGGAAATACCCTTTGAGGTTGACGGCAAGACCGGTACTTATTGCCGTAGCCGTTCCGGATGCTACTTCTGTTTCTTCCAGCAGAAGATAGAGTGGATATGGCTTTACGAGCAGCATCCCGATCTTTACAAAAAAGCAATGGAGTTTGAAAAGGACGGCTACACATGGAACCAAGGTGAGAGTCTTGCCGACCTTATAAAGCCAGAGCGTATCAGGAAAATAAAACTTGACATCATTAAGCGTCAGGAAGAAAACCGCGCTAAGCAGAAAGGTACTACGCTTGTTGACCTTTTCGGCGACGAAATCATGTGTACTAATTGTTTTATCTAAAAAACATTAGGCTTATGTTGTATGATGTGGATTGGGCAGAAGACGGCACATACCGTCCTGGAGAGAAAAACTCGCCGGAGAAGTTCTTCAATGACGGATTGAAGAACAGTTGCGAGTTCGACTTGCAGTTGGGCTATTTTAGTTCAGCGGCTATAAGTGTGCTTGCCGAAGGCTTCGCCACATTCGTTGCGAATGGCGGCAGAATGCGTCTTGTCATAAACCAAATAGTGTCTGAGGCAGACAAGAAGGCTATAAATAAAGGCATGAACGGAACTTTTATAAATTGTTTCAATCTTACAGATTTTGAATCGTTGCGCAAGACATTCGACGAATACCAACAACAGTTCTTTGATTGCCTCGCTTTTCTTATTTACAACAAACGCATAGACATACGTATAATACGCCCACGCAACCGCAAAGGCATTGCACATACCAAGTCTGGACAGTTTCGTGATGGCGATAGTGTGACTTCTTTTACAGGCTCGGCAAACTTTACCATCAGTGGCTTGTTCAACAATCTCGAAGAGATAAAGATTGACCGTAGCGACAGCATAGACACGATGGTGCGTGCACGGATAAAGAGCCAGCGTGCGGAGTTTGACGCTATAATGAATGGGCAGAAACGTGGTATTGATTATTTGTCGGCAGATAAGTTGGAGGCTGCCGTTGCCTCGTCGTGTGGAGGAAAAGACATTGACGAACTGCTTGACGTTGAGCGCAAACTGAAAAGAATCAAAGCCGAGAAAGAAATCCGCAGGATGAATGAGAATAATGAATGTGTGCATGATGATTGTGAAGTCTCTGCTCCACACTTTCCTTATCCGTCAGGACCACGCAATTATCAAAAACAGGCTTTTGAAAACTGGAAGAACAACGGACAGCGAGGCTTGTTCGCAATGGCAACGGGCACAGGCAAGACAATAACATCGCTCAATTGCCTGTTGGAGATATACAAACGCAAGGGCTACTACAAAGCGATAATACTTGTGCCGACGCAGACGTTGGTAGAGCAATGGGAGAAGGAATGTCGCAAGTTTAATTTCAAGAATATATACAAGGTTTATTCTCGAAACAAAATGTGGAAGAATGAGATTGAGACATTACATTTAAAGGAAGAGTTCAACTATTCCGGAAACAATTTCTCTTTTGTCATAGTATCCACTTATGCTTCATTTGCTCGTACCAATGTGTTCAAGTCGTTGAATGGTTTTTCTGCAAGTCAAACTTTGCTTATAGCCGATGAAGCTCATAATATGGGGGCAGGGCGAATTCTTGACAGGCTTGACGGAATAAAATATATACGGCGTATAGGTTTATCGGCTACGCCTAACCGTCAGTACGACGATGTGGCAAATCGCAGGCTAGCAGAGTTCTTTGGCTGTGCCAAAAGCCCAACATTTGAGTTCTCTATGCGTGAGGCTATAGACCTAGGGTTCTTGTGCCGTTACTACTATTATCCTCATGTCATTTATTTGAACGATGAAGAAATGGCTGAATATATAAAGATATCGTTGCAGTTGGCAAAGTACTTTAATTATGATAGCTCGGCATTTCCGCAAGGCGATGACATACTTATGGCATTGCTGCTCAAGCGAAAGCGTATTGTGCATAAAGCAAAGAACAAAGAGGTGGTATTTCTTGACATCCTAAAGCAGAGATATAAAGAGAAAGGCAACCTAAAGTATACACTTGTTTATGTGCCGGAAGGCAACAAACTAGACGAAACGTCTGATGTGTTTGATGCTGAAGATTCAATTGGCGAAGACGCTACATCCCAACATTTGATAGATAGGTATACTGAGATAGTAAAAAGTATAAGTCGCACAATGACAGTACGCGAGTTTACTTCTTCTTCGAAGGACAGAGAAAAGATATTGAGCGACTTTGCAAGCGGCGACCTGGAGGTCCTTACCTCAATGAAATGTCTTGACGAGGGTGTTGACGTACCGCGTAGCGAGATGGCAATATTTTGTGCAAGCACAGGCAACCCACGTCAGTTCATACAACGCAGAGGCAGAATCTTGCGCAAGCATAAGGACAAATATCACGCTGTAATACACGATTTGATTGTAGCACCATTGATAAACTCTGCATCCGCAAGCTATAACATGGAGCGGAGACTACTTGAAATGGAAATGAAACGTGTGAGAGATTTTGCATCTCTTTCAGAGAATGCAGACTTCACATACACAGTACTTGATGAAATTACTACATATTACAACATAACAATTTTATAAATATGGCATATACTACCAATAACGACAAAATGCTTGAGGCAGTACTGACAGACCCAGATTTGATGAAATATGGCGATTATAATCCATCCGAAGTTTCGTCGATATATCAGGCTATAGATTCTGACAATGTTGTTGTCAGTACAGTAGCACAAATAATAAAACGGTCGTCAGAACAGGCAACAGAGAGAGAAATATACAAAGAAGTGACAGAATATTTAAAGAGAAACGTATGATAATAAAGGAAATATCAATACGTAACTTCCGCAGTTACTATGGAGAGAATAAGTTTGAATTCTCGAATGGGCTGACTCTTGTAATTGGTGACAATGGGGATGGCAAGACTACATTCTTTGAAGCCTTGCAATGGTTGTTCAACACCACCCAAGAAAACAATAGAATAGACAACGTTTCGGAAATGCGCAAGTCGGAACTCGAAATAGGCGAGAGTGATGAATTGGCGGTAAGGATGGTGTTTGAGCATGACGGAGAGAAGAGTGTCGAAAAATCGTTTACCTTTGAGCGTACTTCAGAAACTTCGTTCAAAACATCTTCCGTTACTTTCCGTGGATATGAAGATACAGGAGCAGGACGTGAGATTGTAAACGGAAAGAATCTTATGGACAGATGTTTTGATGCGTTTATTCAGAGATTCAGTATGTTTAAGGGAGAGTCTACTCTTAATGTGTTCCAGAATGCGGCAGCTCTCAAGGAACTTGTGGACAAGTTCTCGGATGTAAGGGAGTTTGACAAGTTGGTTTCTCTTTCAGCGGAGATGGAGAGAAAATCTGACTCTGCTTATAAAAAAGAATGCCGTTCAGACAAGAGAATTGCTTCACAGGCAGATGTTCTTGAAAGTAAGTTGAAGCGTGTGTCAGAAGAAATATTCAACAAGAAAAAGGAGATAGAGGACAAGAGGTTGTCTGTGTCGGTATTCTCTTCTAAACTTGAGGAATTGGCGCAGAATCAAGAAACTACCGAACGTTTCAATGAGGTAAGCGAGCGTCTGAAAACCTTAAAAGAGAAATCATTAAAGTTGCGTGGTAATATAACGGCAGTAAACAAAAACACGGCATTGCTTGACAAACTGTGGATTTTGTGTGCATTCCCTTCTATATTAACAGAATTCAAGAAGAAATGTTCTGATTTCAGCCGAGAGAAGAGACGGTTGGATAAAGCTTTTGTTGAGGAACAGGCTAAAGAGATTGGTAAGAAGGAGGCTTTGAAAGAAGTTCGTGGCTTGCTGTCAGAAAATGTAGCAGAGTTGCCTTGGTACTTACCTAATGAAGAAACAATGGAGGAGATGATACATGACCATGTATGTAAGGTCTGCGGTACACCTGCTCCAGAAGGATCGGCAGCATATGAGTTCATGGTGAACAAGCACAACGAATATAAAAAGCACATTGCTGCTAAGTTGAGGCTGGAAGAAGAAAAAGCTATTGCCCAGCAAAAGCAATTGTTTACAAATGGCTATATTGAAGAGTTGCATAATATGAGCATCCGACTTGGTGGAAGTGTAGAGGCACAGATTGCGCATCTTTCAACCGATATATTCGATCGTTTGAGTCTTGTAGACCGTTTGCGTGAGGATTTGAGAATAATAGAAGAAAAAATGCAAGACACTCAAGATGAAAAGGCGCGCCTGTTGATACAGGCAGGAAATGTATCGGAGGAACTGCTGCAGAAGAGCTTTGTTGACATAAAGGGAATGTTTGAACAGAAAGGCCGTGCAGAGACTCGTCTTGTAGAGCTTGAACGCGACTTGCAGGATTTGAAGGCGGAAGAGGCAGATTTACGAAAGCAGTTTAATGATTTGAATCCACAAAGTAGTCAGGTGAAGGTCTATAGGGATGTTCATCGAGTCCTCGAAGAAATAGCCAAGGCATTTAGAAAGGCTAAGAAGGAGAACTTGCGCCGTTTCCTTGCTGCTTTGGAGGAATGTGCGAATGAATATTTAGAGCGTCTTAGTGCAAGGGACTTCCACGGAGAGATACGCTTGCGTCAGACTGTTGAGGAATCTACAGAGATAAGACTCTATAGCTCAAACGGAACGGAGATAAAGAATCCGTCAGGATCTCAGGAAACGGTTATGTATATGTCTGTATTGTTTGCCATATCAGACTTTACCGACCAGAAGCGTGACGAGAACTATCCGTTGATATTCGATGCCGCCACATCTTCATTCGGAGACTCAAAGGAAGAGGGCTTCTATAATGTTATTGACAAAATCAAAAAACAATGTATTATTGTGACAAAAGATTTTATCACTAAGGGACAATTGCGCTTGGAAGAAATAGACAAGTTGACATGTGGAGTATATCGCATCAGAAAGGCCGACAACTTTGACAGTCATAATATGGCAACAATCAGAACAATCGTAGAAAAGATAAAATAACTATGGAAACATTATATGACATTTGGAGTAGGCGCAATCCTCAATGGGAGAAACGCTATCAAGAGTCAATCATGGATGTATTTACCGACTACGGGCGTGGAACAACATCCTATCAGGCTGCTCGTGCAAAGTTATTTGGCGCCGGATACGAGGCTTTCATTATTGCTTTCTTTATAGGCTTATATTTTGACCAAACGAAACCTTTGGTTGAGGATAAGGCTCAGATAAAGACCTATGGTCAGCCAATACAATATTGGGGCAATCAAGAGAATCGGCTTGGCAGAACATCTTATGGGCAGATACGTGATTTTATGTTTGCTGCTCTTGTTGCAAGAACGGATATAGACCTGATTGCCCTGGATAAGGGTGAAACGACAGTTAGGAAAGTTGTTGACCAACTGATAGACAAAATGGAGCAGTATTCAAATTTCGGTTTCTCGTACATGTATGAGAAAATGGAAGAAGACCCTAACTATTTCTTTAAGGAGACAGCCTTTCTTCGCTTGTTCTTGTCGTTCTTGAAAGACAAGGAAGAGGAAAACGAGGACTTGGAAGATTTGTAATTTATTGATAGCTGTTCGAGGCAATAATGGATATTGTTGTCTCGAGCAGTTGTCAATTAAAGATTTGGTAATAATTACGCAGGTTCAAAGTCAAACAAAAATATATCATGGAAAGAAAAGAACAACTTGAAAAATTTCATACAATAAGATTGTGTGTTGCAAATCTTACAGTTACGTATGATGCCCCGATAATAATGTGAAAGCCGTACCGATTAATGTAACAGTTTGAAGTTTCGCAGGTCTTCGACATGCTGTCAGTAAATTTCTTGTTTACTCGTATCTTGTATACTTGCTCAACTTGATTTATGGCTTTCTTAATGTCGGGGGCGAGGGCGCCCCCTCTCCCAGTTATACTAAATGGACATCGCTTACTTTTTTTATTTTTTATTTTTTAGTGTCGATCCATCACTAAATGCCGTTTTTGTGTCATATGTAGCTATATGTCAGTGTATTACGCATGTGATGGATTGCTCGGATTTTAGCCAAAAGACTCATGCGATGTATCACTTGTTGGCGGCTGAAGTGTCACTGCGTAGACATGAAACTGCTACTGCGCTGCTGTAGCTATACTACCGTGCCACTGCATCTTCATTACCGTGCTTATGTTGGAATATTACCATGCCACTGTGACAATAGTCTACAGGCCGCGGGCCTTGTAGATGGTCTCCTTGGCGGCGTTGATTTCCTGAAACTTCTTTTCGGCAGCCCGGCGCACGTCGTCGCCGAGCGTAGCCACGCGGTCGGGGTGGTGCTTGAGCGCCATGCGGCGGTAGGCCGCCTTCACCTCGTCGTCGGTGGCTGTTGGGGCGATGCCGAGCACCTTGTAGGCTGCCTCGAGGCTGTCGGCACCCGACGAGAGGTTGAGCATGGAGCTGAGGTCTTCGGCTGAGATGCCGAGATGGGCAGCCATGAACTGCAAGGCGTTGATTTCGCTTTGTGGCACGCTGCCGTCGGCTTGGGCTATCTGTACGAGGAAGTTGAGGAGCTGCAGCCGCTGAGCGTAGTCCATATGCTGCGCCATCTCGGCGCACGCCTCGCGTATGGTGTTCTTGAATGCCTCAGTGCCCATCTGCTTTTGGCGCTCGAAAAGGCGCAGCAGTATCTGCTCGCCTTGGCTGACAGCCACCTCGCCGAAATTGCGGCGCAGAAACGCGCGCACGTATTCCATCTCGGAGTGCATCACCCGTCCGTCAGCCTTGATGATGTAAGCCGCAAGCACGAGCAACGAGAAGAGAAACGAGTTGCGCTGTCCCTCATATTGCTGTTGGGCGGTGTTGGCGCGACCGCCGGCAGTGTTCTGATAGTAGCCGTTCTGTGAGTTCCAGTTGTTGCGGAACGTACCGTCGGCGTTGTATGCGCCGTCGTCGCCGCTGAAGCCCTCGGCTCCTTTTTCAAACAGCCAGCCTAAAGCGTAGCCGGCAAGCGCTCCGAGCGGTCCGCCCGACATAAAGCCGAGGAATCCGCCAATCCATCTTCCTACTCCCATATTGTTTCTTTTTCTTTTTCGTTGTTTTGTAATACTTTGCAAATTTACTGTATTTTTTGCTTATTACCAAAAATGGTATATTGAGAGTTGGTAAAAGTCTGTTAATAAACACGCTTTTTCATGTTAACAAACAGCCTGCAACTTGAAAACTCTATTTGTTGTAAATCATTACTTTATCTCGCTATAGTCGGGAATGTCGCGCAGAAATTCATACGTGCGGTTCGCGTAGTCTATGCGGCAGCAGTAGTGTGTGAGTCCGTTGCTCACGACAAGATAGTCAACGTGTAGCAGCATATTGTAGGCGGCTATTTGTTCAAATACTTTCTGCGTGATTTGTATCGTCGGCGCCTTATACTCAATTATCATTCGTGGCTGCAGATGCTTGTCGTAGAGAATGCTGTCGGCGCGCAACTTCTTGTCGCCTAAACTCAGTGCTATCTCGTTAGCCATGAGTGCGGAGGGGTAGCCCTTGTGGGTGACAAGCCAGTTTACAAAGTGCTGGCGTACCCATTCCTCGGGCGTTAGTGCCACGTAGCGGCGGCGTAGCGAGTCAAAGATGCGCGGATGTTCGGGCGTGCCTGATAACTTTATAGCGAAAGAAGGTAGGTTTAATCGAATCATTTTATTAATTTTGCCTTTAGAAATGCCGCGTTGCACGGCAAAACATGTGCAAAGTTACTTATTTTAAGTTTAAATTACGAGTCCTTCATCGACTTGTTTGTTTAATTATACCTTATTATATAGTGACCACTTACGAATCACATTAAAAAGCATTGAATTTATATAGGAAATCCACATAAAAACATACAAAATTATGGCAGAAAGAAAACAAACGGCCACGTATGAGTCAATAATGCGCGACCTGAAAGCCAAGAAATATGCGCCTGTCTATGTACTAATGGGCGACGAGGCTTACTATATCGATAAGATTTCGGATTATATAGCCTCGGAGGTGCTTGAACCTGATGACCGTGATTTCAACCAGACCATTGTCTTCGGTGCCGACACCACTGCCGCCCAGATTGTCGACTTGGCAAAGGGCTATCCTGTTATGCCGGCGCAGCACAGAGTCGTAATTGTGAAGGAGGCGCAGGCCTTGCGCTCACTCGATGCACTGGAGCGCTACTTTGAGAATCCCCTGAAGTCGACCATTCTCGTCATCTGCTACAAGAACGGTGCTATAGACCGTCGCAAGAAAGTAGTGGGCAAAGCAGAAGCGGTAGGAGTTGTTTTCGAGAGCAAGAAGAAGCGCGACTATGAGTTGCCGGCTTTCATAGAGAAGTACTTAAAGCTTCACAACACTGCCATCGACCCGAAATCATGCGCCATGATTGCTGAACACATTGGGGCCGACTTGAGCCGTCTTGTATCGGAGCTCGACAAGGTGATGATTTCGTTGCCAGACGACAACCGGAGGGTGACTCCAGAAATTGTTGAGCGTGAGATAGGGGTCAGCAAGGATTTCAATGTGTTTGAGCTGAAGACTGCCATCATTGAGAGAAATGTCCTTAAGGCAAATCAGATAGTAAAATATTTTGACAACAACCCGAAGGCAGGTTCCTTGTTTGCCACATTGCCTCTGCTTTATTCCTACTTCCAAAATCTTATGGTGGCGCTCTACGCTCCCTGCCGCAATAACGAACAAGCTCTCGCCACCTACATGGAATTGAGGTCGGTATGGGCTGTGAAGGACTATATGATAGGGATGCGCAATTTCACCGCCATGAAAACTCTCCAGATTCTTTCCAAGATAAGGGAAATTGATGCCCGTTCGAAAGGTCTCGATAGCAAAAATACCTCTAATGGCGACCTTTTCAAGGAGCTTTTATTCTTCATCCTTCACTGAAAAAGGACTTTTAAGAGTCGGTTTTTGTCTATTTCAAGATTTCTGACGACATTGTTTTTTAGGTCTAATTCTCTATTTCTACGAGAGTTAGACCTTTTTTTACCTCTCATATCTGCCTGAATTTTGAAATCTTTTTCCCATTGTCCACAAAATTCAAGTTTTGCATTTTTCGTGGCTTGTGGATGTTTTGAAATTTGAATTTCAAATTTGTTAACAAACGAATTTGTGAATTTAAAGAGTTGAACGAAACGAAAAACGTATTTGAAATTTTGAATTTATAAATATTAATAGATGAATTCGCATTTACAAATCAGCTGAATACTAATATTTAATTTTTTATATTATGAAATTGTAAATCGATGTATGAAATGATATAATTATAAGGACAAATCATATAAAACACTGAAATACAGATTTATAATTACAATATGTTAATGTGTTGCTTTATGGTTGCTGGCTTTTAAAGACAAAAAGTATATATTAAAGCATAACTATAGAGTTATATATACGATAAAATACAATTAAAACCAATTAGTTACATTAAAATATTCAAGTTATAATTTAGTGTAATTAATGCCGCTTTTCTTTAGTGATGGATTTGAGAAGATGGGAAATGCGTAGTGAAATATAATATTTTAAATTTTAAAATTGCAAATGTAAGATAAACTGATTAAAATAGTTTGCTTTATGTTTGTATATTTATAAAATATTGTTTAACTTTGTAAATGTAAATAAGGAACTTGCCTTCGGAGTCGTTTTTGGTGCCGGGGAACTAATATTAATTGGAAATGAAGGACAGAATAAGAAGAATAATGGAGTCACAGCATGCGACCCAACAAGAGTTTGCAGATCAATTGAAGATTGCACCGGCGACGTTGAGCGGAATCTTCAATGGAAGGACGCGCCCTACTCTGGCTATTGTTGACGCGATAAAGAATAGGTATCCGCAAATTTCAACCGACTGGCTTATGTTTGGTAAGGGATCCATGCTTGCCTCTTCGTCAGATGGATCCAAGAGTGTTGCTATCGGCAGCAGTCAACAAGATGGAGATAAGGACTCGGATGTAGATAATGCTGAGTGCGGTATGAGATCTGACGGCGCGGTCCAATCTGGCGACGGTGGGTGCGTGGATTTCGTGGAAACAGAGGTAGAAAAACCTGAGTCGTGCACAGAAAACGTATCAGCTCGAAATCGAGAGATGGGAAGAAATGGAATCGGAATGACGGTAAAAAAATGTGACACGTTACGCCGGCGAAGTATTGTAGAGATACGCGTGTTCTATGATGATCAAACGTGGGAAACCTTTGTACCGAAGGGATTATAATGGTTTTGAGGCAGCGGCAAAACAATCAACATTACATTAAGCGCCCCAAAACTGTATCTATCCATAGCTCAAAAGCGTGTTCATGGTAGATGGCATGATATGAAAACTAACGCCCTAAAATGGCAAAAGCTTTTATTGTCGAGGCTGTTGCCATTTTAGGGCGTTGAGGTGCTGATGTACTCTCAGAAGCTTACTCTGGGGTGGAGAGTCTGCTGGGTCTTCAGCCCGCTTTATTTGTTCTTTCTACACAACTCTTATGTATATTTGAATTGTTTCTTCAGTTCTTTTACTGGCGTGCCTGAAGTTTGAGAAGGAAATCCTCGGCTCGCTTGAGGTCGTCGGGGGTGTCGATGCCTATGGTCTCGAAGTCGGTGATGCCGACTTTTATTCGGTAGCCGTTTTGCAGCCATCTGAGTTGTTCGAGGCTTTCGGCCTTCTCCAATGACGACATCGGGAGATCGGTTATTTCATGTAGCACATTTCGCCGATAGGCGTAGACGCCGAGGTGCTTGAGGAATGGGTAGCAGCTGAGCCATTTAGTATTGTCAACGCTGCGCACGAAGGGTATGACGGAGCGCGAGAAGTACATGGCGTATCCTTTGTTGTCGAGCACGATCTTTGGTGAGTTGGGGTTTTTTACAGCCTCCATCGATTCGAAAGGTTTACCGAGGGTGGCAATCTGCGTGGCGTTGTCGTTGAAGCAGCGGCAGACAGTTTCTATTTGAGAGCGTTGGATGAATGGTTCGTCGCCTTGGATGTTGACGATTACATCTGCATCGGTAGCGAGTTTCTCAACTGCCTCTTGGATGCGGTCGGTGCCGGTTTTGTGGTCAGCGCGTGTCATTACGGCCTTGCCTCCGAAGCCCTCTACGGCTTCGCGTATGCGCTCGTCGTCTGTGGCGACGTATGTTTCGTCGAAGACTTGGCTGACAGTCTCATAGACGCGCTGTATGACGTATTTTCCGCCAAGTATGGCGAGGGGTTTGCCCGGGAAGCGTGATGAGGCATAGCGGGCTGGGATGATACCAATGAATTTCATGTCTTGATTTATTTTGTATGTAATGTTTAAAAAAAATCCCGAAGCATGGACTCTCTTTTTGAAGAGTCCTGCTTCGGGATTTTTATTTTTCTCTTTGTTTCGCTTAGAGAGGATTAGTCAAGCCACTTTACGTAGCAGAAGTCCTCGCGGTAAACGAGGTTTTCGTTCTTCGGGTACATACGTACGCAGCTCTTGAAGGCGCCAGCCACGTCTGGCTCAAATGTAGCCTCGAACGTGTAGTTATTGCCCTCGTGTGCTACGACCTCAAACTCGCGCTTGGAGAAGATGTGCTCCTCGCCGTTCTTGTCGGTCTTCACGGACACAAGTTCAAGACCTACGGCATCGTTCAGACCCTGCTCGTCAATGACGTAGCGCAGAGTGTACTTCTTGCCGGTCTCGGCTCCGTAGAGCACACTGTCGTCCTTGCTTACAACGCGGATAGAGTCCCAACGCTGTGCGACGGTTTCCTTCCATGCGGCGAGTTCCTTTGCAAGACGGTTGTTGTTGGCGGCGAGTTTCTTGAAGTTGGCTGCCTCCTTGTTGTAGAACTTCTCGTAGTAGTCATCGAGTTGGCGCTTCATGGTGTAGTGAGGCGCGATAGTTGCGATGGAGTTCTTGATGGTCTTTATCCAACCTTCGCTGTAGCCGTCCTTGTTGCGGTTGTAGTAGAGCGGGAGAATCTCGTTTTCGAGCAGAGAGTAGATCGTGGCAGCGTCGAGCTGATCCTGATAGCCTTGGTTCTGGTAGGTGCGCTCCTGCTTTAGAGCCCATCCTGCGCCCTTGCGGTAGCCTTCAACCCACCATCCGTCGAGTACGGAGAGGTTTACGACACCATTCATCTCAGCCTTCTCACCGGATGTGCCTGAAGCCTCGAGTGGGCGTGTCGGAGTGTTCATCCAAATGTCCACGCCAGAAACGAGGCGGCGTGCGAGCTCCATGTCGTAGTCCTCAAGGAATATAATCTTGCCGAGGAACTCCGGGCGCTGGCTAATCTCGAATATCTTCTTGATGAGGCCCTGTCCTGCTCCGTCTGCAGGGTGTGCCTTGCCAGAGAAGATGAACTTAACGGGGCGTTCCGGGTTGTTCACAATCTTTGATAGGCGCTCCAGGTCGGTGAAGAGCAAGTGTGCACGCTTATATGTGGCGAAGCGGCGGCAGAAGCCTATGTAGAGTGCGTTCGGAGTGATGCTCTCAAGGAGTGTCACGACGCGAGAGGGATCGCCTTGGTTCTTGAGCCATGTAGCTGCGAACTTCTCGCGGATGAAGTCGACGAGTTTCTTCTTGAGTGCCATACGTGTCTCCCAAATCTCAGAGTCGGGCACGTTGTAGATGGAGTGCCAAATGCTCTCGTTCGACTGGTCGGAGAGGAAAGTCTCGTCGAAATACTTGTCGTATACCTTGCGCCATTCAGTTGCAGTCCATGTTGGGAAGTGTACGCCATTGGTTACGTAGCCAACATGACTCTCCTCTGGATAATATCCCTTCCAAATGGGAGCGAACATACGCTGGCTCACCCATCCGTGGAGTTTGCTCACACCATTAACCTCCTGACAGGTGTTGCAGGCGAATACAGACATACAGAAGCGCTCAGAGTGGTCGTCGGGATTGTTGCGTCCCATTCCGATGAACTCGTCCCATGAGATGCCGAGCATCTGTGGGTATCCGCCCATGTACTTGCCGAAGAGCGACTCGTCGAAGTAGTCGTGACCGGCGGGTACAGGAGTGTGTACTGTATAGAGAGAAGATGAACGAACGAGCTCAAGAGCCTCGTTGAAAGACAATCCCTCGTGGATATAGTCGATGAGTCGCTGGAGATTGCAGAGAGCAGCATGGCCCTCGTTGCAGTGGTAGATATCTTTCTTGATGCCGAGTTTCTTCAACGTAAGGATGCCACCGATGCCGAGAAGAATCTCCTGCTTGAGACGATTCTCGTTATCGCCGCCGTAGAGGGCGTGTGTGATGGGCTTGTCAAACTCGGAGTTCATGTCGTTGTCTGTGTCGAGCAGGTAGAGTTTGATGCGACCGACGTTCATCACCCACACGTAGGCATGCACCTGATAGTTCATGTATGGCACGTCAACGACGAGCGGCTGTCCGTTCTCGTCGAGCACGCGCTCAACGGGCAGTGAGTTGAAGTTCTGCGCGTCGTACTGAGCAATCTGCTGGCCGTCCATGGAGAGAGTCTGCTTGAAGTAGCCATAACGGTAGAGGAAGCCGACGCCACACATGTCGACGTTAGAGTCGGAAGCCTCCTTCATATAGTCGCCGGCGAGCATTCCGAGACCGCCGGAGTAGATTTTCACTACCTGATTGATGCCGTATTCCATGCAGAAGTAGGCAACGGACGGACGTGTTGAGTCGGGCTTTACATCCATGTAGTCGCGGAATTTCTTGTAGACCGTCTTCACGCGCTCCATGATGGATTTGTCCTTCACGATAGCCTCCTTGCGCTCATAGCTCAGGCGATCGAGGAGCATCACGGGGTTGTGGCCTACTTCCTCATAGAGGTCATTGTCAAGGCTCTTCCACATGTCGCGGGCTTCGTAGTTCCAAGCCCACCACATATTGTGGGCGAGCTCGTCAAGACACTTCAGTTCTTCGGGAAGTGTTGATTTGATTGTAACCTCCTTCCATTGAGGAGTGTTAGCGTAATCTGCTTTAATTTTCATAAGTTGATAATTATTACTTTGTTATTTATTGTTTTCCGTTGAGTTGTGTTTACGTGCTTCCGCCTTGCGCAGGGCGAAGTCGTAGGCATCGTAGTAGTGCTCGATGAAGTGTATCCAGAGTGCCTTCTGCGAGAGGGCGCGAGCATTGTTGCGCATACGCGTCTGCTTGTTTCTTGTTGAGTTGGCGTATTTTATGACGGTCTGTTTAATGTCGTCTGCCACATCGTTGTAGTTGTAGTCTGTGCGGTGTACCACCTCAACGCCATTGTCGATGGTGCTTTTTCCTCCACACTCAGAGTTTGCCCACAGACCGAAGCCAGCGAGATCAGTTGTGATACATGGTACCTTGAACGCCACGGCCTCAAGCGGTGTGTATCCCCAGGGTTCGTAGTAAGAAGGATAGACGCAGAGGTCGTTGCCGAGGATTACGTCGAAATATGAGAGATTGACGATGCCATCGTCGCCCGTCAGGTAGCATGGAATAAAGATGAGTTTCACCTTCTCTCCCTTTTGGTTGCGCATTCCGAGCCAGTTCATCATGCCCAGTGCACGGTCGTTCTGCTGTTCGTTGAGCCAGTGGGTAATGACAGGCGTGTCGAGCGGTGTGTCAAATGTCTTACCCTCTGCCATTTTAGAAAGCCGTTCGGCGAGATCCTCACGTTTGCAGTTTACCCATGCCGGCACTTCGATAAATGCCACGATTTCCTTGCTAAGTTGGTCGGAGGCGAGTCGGAGACGATTGACGGCTTCGATGAAAACGTCGATGCCTTTGTTGCGCCATTCGTAGCGACCGCTTGTGGAGATGATAATGGCATCATCGGCAACAGTATCGCCTGTGAGAGCTCGTGTGATGTCGAGAAGACGCTTGCGTGCTGCTGCGCGTTTCTGCTCAAACTCCTTGGCCTGTGGCACGAAGTCGTCCTCGAAGCCGTTGGGTAGTACAACGTCGACAGGCTTGTCGAGCAATTCGGCACATTCGCGTGCTGTAATCTCGCTGACGGTGGTAAAGCAGTCAACGTGAGCAGCTGTCTGTTTCTCTATTGACTGTTTGCTCTGCATGTTGAGCTCATCGGCCATTTGGTCGCCGTTGTAGGCGGAGAGGTATTCGTAGAGAGGCTTGTTGTTGCCGGCAATGCTTCGTCCGATGCTTGTGGCGTGGGTAGTGAAGATGGTGGCTATTTGCGGCAGGCGATCGTTGATGTAGAGTGCGCCGAGACCTGTCATCCATTCGTTGGCATGGTATACGATCTTGCTGGCGCGTTTCTTTTTGCTGATGTAGTAATTGTAGAAACTCTCTACGACACGCGCAGCCGCGTAGGAGAACATGGACGCCTCGTCGTAGTCGCCATAGGCGTGGAGACTGTCTACTTGGTATTTCTCCCACAATTTAGTGTAGATTTCGTCCTTTTGTGCATAGAATGGCTTGAAATCGACAAGCACAGCGACAGGATTGCCAGGAACACTCCATCGGCCTACCTTGATGTTAAGTCCTTCGGAAATGGCTTTCTTCTTCCATTCCTTCAACAAATTTATGTCTTCTTTAAAATAAGGGCTTGTTTTTTCACCCCAACAGTCGGGACCAATAAAGACAAGATTGTCACCAAGTTTCTCCTTCAAGGTCTTGGCTCTTGTTGACAGAACGGCGTAAATACCGCCCACCTTATTGCATACTTCCCAACTTGACTCGAAAATGTAGTCTGGAAATAATCTTTCTTTTTTCATAAAAAAGTTAAATATACGCTGCAAATATACGATATTAAAGGTAAATAAACGACTTTGCGGACTCTTTTTTTCATAAAACATGCTTATTCTTGATGTAAATGTTTACTTTTGTACTGCGTTTCAGGGCGTAAAGGCGAAGACGTGCGCCTTTGTGGAAATGATAGTATAAATTTGGAAATGGATATGAAAAAAGTATTATGTTTGTTTTTTCTCGTGTTTATGTCGCTTGGAATTATGGCACAAGAAAAAGAATCCGTGTTCCGTACATATATATATAATGAGGAATACAAGGTGTATTTGGACATCAACTTTTATGATAATGACGTCTTGGTGCATGGGCAGGAAGTGTTTGGCAAGGTTCCTGGCTATTTTGGAGCTGTACGCGATTCGCGTAAGTGGCTCATCACGTCAGCGGAAATTGTCGGCAAGTATAGTGCCCGTTTGGAGATTACGAACGACTATGGGTCGGAGAATCTGACAGCCACGCTTACGTACGATCCGAAGGACTGCTCCTACACGCTGAGGCAGACATCGGGCAGCCGCCTGAAGATTGTTGTCAACCGTAAATGGCAGAAGATACCGACGACCTTGACGCTTGTTCATCACGAGCGCGTTGCTGACGGATGGTAGACGAGGAAATAAAGACTTGGAAATCAAAGATAAAAAATATGTGGAATAGAATTAAGTATATACTCTCTTTCTTCCTTCTGATGCTTGTCTACTTCATGCTGCAGAAGCCCGTGTTCATGTTGACGAATGCACAGAAGTCGTACGCCGTCGACGACTTTCTCAACGTGATGTGGCACGGCTCTTCTCTCGACGCCACCACTGCAGGCTATTTGACGATAATCCCTTTTGTGGTGATGGTGGTGTCGATATGGGTGGCACGGTTGCCAATGAGAAAGCTGTTGATGTCGTATTATGTGCTTGTCGCGCTGATAGTGAGCCTCGTCTTTGTTGGCGACCTTTCACTCTTCGCCTTCTGGGAGAGTAAGCTCGATGCCTCCATATTCATTTATATTGACTCGCCGAAGAATGTTGCTGCGAGCGTATCGTGGTGGTATATGTTGTGGCGCTTCATGTTGATAGTATTTTTGACTGCTATCGTCAGTTATCTGCTGTGGAAGCTAACGCCCCGATGTTTTGAGCCTATGGACAAGCTCAACAGGCGTTTGCTTGCCTCTTGTATGGCGTTGCCTCTGGCTGGTGTGCTCTTTGTTGTAATAAGAGGTGGTGTCAGAGTGTCTACGGCAAACGTGGGCAATGTTTATTTCTCCAATGATCAGTTTCTTAACCTTTCTGCTATAAACCCGGTGTTCAATCTCCTCGCGAGCACGGAACGGCAAGCGAAGTACGAGGATGAGTTCAATTTTTACGGAGAGCTGGAGAGGAAGCGCCTTATGGAAGGTCTATATGCGACGAACGACAGCAGCACGGTGACTCTTCTTAACACACGGCGTCCAAATGTGCTCGTGATTTTCATGGAGAGCTTCGGTGCAACGATGATTGAGAAAATGGGAGGAGCAAAGGGGGTGGCACCCAATCTGTGCAGGCTCGCTGACGAGGGTGTGTTCTTCTCCAATGTATATGCGAGCAGTTTCCGCACCGACCGCGGTACGGTCTGCACGTTCAGTGGCTTTCCGGGTCTGCCAACACTCTCCATAATGAAGGTGGCTAATCTTGCGCAGAAGATGCAAAATGTAGCAAAGAGTTTGGGTAATGCTGGGTATGTTACTGATTTCCTTTATGGTGGCGACATAAACTTCACCAATATGCAGGGTTATCTGCGTGCGGGTGGTTTTCAGAAGATCACATCTCAAGACGACTTCTCCCTTTCGGAGCGCAATTTTAGCAAATGGGGCGTGCCCGACGGCATTACGTTCAATCGTCTTTATGAGCTTCTTAAGCAGAGGGAAGGGCGTGGAGGCAAGCCTTGGTTCACGGCATTTCTGACATTGAGTAGCCATGAGCCGTTTGAGGTGCCGTTCAGAAAGTTTGATGACGACCACTACAACGCGTTCGCCTACACCGACCATTGTATAGGGGAGTTCATGGCACGTTTCAGAAAGTCGCCGATGTGGAAGAATACGCTCGTAGTGCTCCTTCCCGACCATGGTATTCCCTATCCGAAGAGTGGCGAGCGCTTCGGTCCGCACTATTTCCGCATACCTCTGATTTGGACAGGCGGAGCAATAAAGAAAGGTGGGGTAGATGTGGACAGGATAATGAGTCAGACTGATCTTGCCGCGACACTGCTTGCCCAAATGGGTATTGACCATCGGGATTTCAAGTTTAGCCGCAATGTGCTTAGTGAAAGTTATTCCTATCCGTTCGCTTTCTATAGCTTTGTCAACGGTTTCGGTTTCGTTGATGCTTCGGGCGTGAGCGTTTTCGACAACGCCTCGGGCAGAGTGTTCTACAGAGAGAATCCGGCTGGCGAGCGTTTGCGTGTCGCAAGGGGAAAGGCTATCTTGCAGACGCTCTACGACGCCGTGGGAGATATGAATGCCGAGAAGTTCAGGAAATGATGGTTTTCTTATGCTTGTAAAAACAAATCCGGGCTGAAAGCTAAACAACTTTCAGCCCGGATTTTGTTATATCAGGGCAAAGATATCAAACGTTAAAAATGACGATGATGATGCCCTCTATTGTGTTTTGTTTTTTATTTCTACCTTATGCGGTCGGCTGCACGGACAAGTTTCTCGTCGTGGAGTATTCCGGCGCGTGCCATAAACACGAGAATCATGGAAATAGCCGGCAGGCAGGCCGCAAACTTCACGCTGAATGTACAGTCGGGCGTGGAAAGATTGCGTGAGTACGCACCCAACACAATGTACCAAGCTATGAGCAGGAACAGGTTGCAGATGCACATGCGGTTCTGCAACATGCGGTTTTTGTATAGGAATATGGTAGCAAGGCTTATGATGGAGCTAAGTACGAGTATTCCGAACAATCCGCAGACAGAATAGCAGGCTCCGCCTCCCGTCGTGATGAAGAGATTGAAGACCTTGATACTTGCCCCCATTGACGTCGGTTCCAATGTGCCAATCGGCAAGGAGAGACATACGACTGATGCAATGAAAGCAAGGAGTAGGAAGATCGATTGCTTGCGTTGAATCATTGCTCTTGGTCTGCGTTGTTGTCCTTCGATGGGTCGCGGAAGTAGACGTTTCCTTCAATGAATTCCTGGGTGGCGAGGAGCGTCGGCTTCGGAAGCTTCTCATAGTAGCGTGAGATTTCAATCTGCTCACGGTTCTCGAACACCTCCTCAAGGGAGTCGTTGTAAGAGGCGAATTCAGCCAACTTCTTGTTGAGGTCCTGCTTTATCTCCACGGCTATCTGATTGGCACGCTTGGAGATGATAGCGACACTCTCGTAGATGTTGCCGGTGGTCTCACACAGTTCCATAATGTTGCGTGTGACGGTGTTGACCGGAGCTTTTGACTTTTTGTAATCCATATATGTGTGTTAAAATTTTGAAGTTTTCCGTTTGTCTATTGTTAATCCTTTGTGTACGCCTTACACTTGTTGATGTACTTCTCCGCCGTACTCTTGTCTTTTGAGTCGGGGTATTCGTTGATGAAGCCGTAACATTCGTCCTCGGCGTCCTGAAAGCGCTCAAGTTTCTTTTCCTCGACGCTTTGCTGCGCGAGTTCGAACTTGCTTTTCATTACAAGCACGGAGAATTTCTCTCGCAAGGTGGTGTAGGGATAGTCCTTGAGAGCATTCTGTGCAGTAATGATGCATGCCTCGTAGTTGTTGCCTCCATAGGTGCAGTTGCCGAAGTATTGTCCAAGATCGTAGTAGAGCTGAGCAGAATAGAGTTCTTTCTGCACGAGCTTGTCTTGTAGCTCAAAGAGCTTCTGCTGCGCCGTGGGCTTGTCGACACCGTCAGGATAGAGATCCATATATTCCTGGAAAGCGGAGATGGCGTTGATGGTCTGCGACTGGTCGAGACGCGGCTCCGGGGTGCAGTTGTAGAGACTCATGCCTGCGTAGAATTCGGCTTTCTCGGCGTACACACCCTTAGGGTAACTTTGGAAATATTTCTTGAATGTGGCAGCCGCGCCTTCATAATCCTTATTGTTGTATTCTGCCATTGCAAGCATGTACAGGCTTTCCTGAGCGTTGTCCGTACCTTTTTGAACCGTGACAAGGCTCTGTAAGAGCGTAGAGGCGCGCACGTATTTGCCTTTGGCGAAACATTCCTTGGCATATTCGTACTTGAAAGCGTTGTCCGTGGTCTTGTAAACCTTGTTGAATTCGTTGGCACAACTGCTCAGCAGTAGTGCTGCAAGAATTGCAGAACATAGTGTTTTCTTCATATTTAATGATTTTGAACTGCAAAAATACGCATAATTCATCTATTATCAAAGCAATGTGTGTATTTTTTAAAAAATCTTCACGCAATAAATGGTGCAAATTAACGTGTATTGGGCAAAAGCTTGTTTTTTTTGACTAAATCTGCGTATGTCTTGTCGGTTATTCATATTTTTGCTACATTTGTAGTTCCTAAAAAACGATTAATAGAGATGGATTACAAGATATCGTCAAAATTCCAGCCTACCGGCGACCAACCGGAGGCCATTCGCCAACTGACGGAAGGTGTGGAAAAGGGTGAGCACGCCCAGGTGTTGTTGGGCGTCACAGGGTCGGGCAAGACGTTCACGATGGCGAACGTCATTGCAAATATCGGTCGTCCGACGCTCATCCTTAGCCACAACAAAACCTTGGCAGCGCAGCTCTATGAGGAAATGAAGAGTTTCTTCCCCGACAACGCCGTGGAGTACTACGTTTCCTACTACGATTATTACCAGCCTGAGGCTTACATTCCGTCCTCAGATACATATATCGAGAAGGATCTTGCGATAAATGAGGACATTGACAAGTTGAGACTTTCTGCCGTGAGCGCATTGTTGTCTGGAAGGAATGATGTCATTGTTGTATCGTCTGTGTCGTGCATATACGGAATGGGCGGTCCAACGGCAATGGCCAATAGCGTCATTTCTGTCAGCGTCGGTATGACGGTTGACAGAAACGCCTTCCTGCGCAAGCTTGTTGATGCCCTCTATCTGAGGAACGACATTGAGCTAAAGCGTGGCAATTTCCGCGTGAAGGGCGATACTGTGGACATTTTCATGGCATATAGCGACAATGTATTGCGCATCACGTGGTGGGACGACGAGATAGACAGCATAGAGGAGGTAGATAGCGTAAATTTCAGCCGCATTGCCTCTTTTCAGGAATACAAGATTTATCCTGCCAATCTTTTCGTAACGTCGAAAGAGCAGACAGAGACGGCAATACGAATGATACAAGACGACCTCGTGAAACAGGTGGACTACTTCGAGAATCTCGGCGACCACATACGCGCGCAACGCATAAAGGAGCGCGTGGAGTACGACATGGAGATGATAAAGGAATTGGGTCATTGCTCGGGTATAGAGAACTATTCGCGCTACTTCGACGGACGCCAGCCTGGTCAACGGCCTTATTGTCTGCTCGATTTCTTCCCGAAGGACTATCTGATGTTTATTGACGAGAGCCACGTCAGCGTGCCGCAGATTAGCGCGATGTACGGTGGCGACCGTGCAAGGAAGCAAAACCTTGTGGAGTATGGCTTCCGCTTGCCTGCGGCGTTCGACAATCGTCCGCTGAAGTTCGACGAGTTTATGTCGATGGTAAATCAGGTCGTGTACGTCTCCGCAACGCCTGCTGATTTTGAACTATCCGAGGCGGATGGTGTAGTCGTAGAACAAATTATACGTCCGACAGGATTGCTCGACCCCATAATAGAGGTTAGGCCAAGCGAAAACCAAATTGACGACTTGCTTGAGGAGATTATCCAGCGCAGTGAGCGCGACGAGCGCGTCCTCGTCACGACGCTCACAAAGCGTATGGCTGAGGAACTGACGGAATACCTTCTTGCACATGACGTGCGTGCCAACTATATTCATAGTGACGTTGCCACGCTCGACCGTGTGAAGATAATGAACGATTTGCGCGCTGGCATCTTTGATGTGCTTGTCGGCGTTAATCTTCTTAGGGAAGGTCTTGACTTGCCAGAGGTTTCGTTGGTTGCCATACTTGATGCCGACAAAGAGGGATTCTTGAGAAGCCACAGGTCGTTGACTCAGACAGCCGGAAGGGCTGCGCGTAATGTCAACGGCAAGGTCATTATGTATGCCGACAAGATTACTGACAGTATGCAGCAAACTATTGACGAGACGGCGCGAAGGAGAAATATCCAACTGCAGTACAATTCGGAGCACGGAATTGTTCCTAAGCAGATTCACAAGGAGATTAAGGACGCATTAGCATGGGCGCAGACCACAAAGGAAACAGATACTTCGGGTTTATCCATGCACGGTTCTCAGAAAGACGGCACGCCGAAGGCTTATCGCCCATATGTTGAGCCTGAACCTGCTGCGTTTGCTGCCGACCCTATAGTAAGGAAGATGACGCGTAAGCAACTTGAGAAGAGCATTGCCGACACTACGGCGTTGATGAAGGAGGCTGCCGGAAAGCTCGATTTCATTCAGGCTGCGCAGTATCGCGACGAAATTGTAAGGCTACAAGCGCAGCTTGAAGAAAAAAATTAGTAATTTTGCACTTGAATGTAAAATGTAATTTAGCAATTGGAATGAACAAGACTATTATACTTTTGCCGTTGATGCTGTTTTCTCTTGCTTGCTCAGCACAAAGCGAATGGGAGTCTCCGATGATGGAGAAAGCGCGCAAGGAGGCTGTTAAGGAAAGCCAGGCAGAGAAGAAAAAATCAGAAAGCGTAGCTGACACGGCCTCTATAAAAAACTGGAAGTACATTAAGAAGGGTGCAGTTCCCGAGGTAAACGGAAAGGTGGTGTTCTCAAAGGACATTGCCGTGAATGGAAAGTCTGCCCAGGAGATCTATGACATTGCCTACGAGGCTATTGACAAGCTGGCAAAGGGCAGTCAGCAGATAAGCAGCGGCATTGTTTTGGTGAACAAGAAGGAACACGTCATTGTGGGACGTTTCGTTGAATGGCTCGTATTTACCAACTCACTGATGTCGCTCGACCGCTCGAAGTTCTCATACACGCTTGTCACAAGATGTGAGGACAACAACGTGCACATTGATATTGAACGTATCAGCTACAACTATGAGGAAGATCGTAGCACTGGCTTTCGAGCCACTGCAGAGGAACTTATCTCCGACAAGAATGCACTCAACAAGAAGCGCACGAAGATGCGCATTGGAATCACTAAGTTCAGAAAGGCGACTATCGACCGCAAAGACGCAATTTTTGAGGCTATTTCTGATGCCTTCTTATTATACGACAAAAAATAGAAAAATTATGGAGAATACAAATAATATGGATTCCATAGAGAAGAACATGGATAATGTTGAGCAGGAGGGGCAGACCATCCTGCAGCGCCCGACGCGCCGCCATCGTCGTCGTCCTGAGGATGACAAATACTTCAAGATTAGGAATATACTTAACATAATATTCATGATTGGTGCAGTTGTTGGCGTTATAGTTTTTTGCTTTAAAGACCAAACGATGGGGACAATAGTTATTCTTACAGCAATGGCTTTCAAAATAGCGGAATGTTGCTTTAGATTAATACGCCAATAGCCAAAGATGCAGATGATAAAAACAGGAAAAAGACGTTTTCTCAAGGTCTTGATGCTTATGGTGCTTATGGTGCCCGTGTCTGCATGGGCACAGCTTGACTATGGCTCTCAGGACGATCAATACAATCAGATGAACCCTGACGGTTCGGTGAACCGCCGCAATTCCAATATGGCGGACTCGCTCGGCACTGACAAGGAGATTCCGCGTGGAATAAAAGTGTGGACTGTTGACTCGCGCTTCGGCGACAGGCGGAGCGCGGAGGTAGACACCGTGTCTCATATGTATATGAACTCCATCTTCACTACTGGATTGCGCGGAGAGTACAACACCACGGGCAACCTCGGTGCGCCGCGCATCAACCGCATCTTCATCGACCGTCCTGATGCCAGCCAGTTCGTCTTCACGCAGCCTTATGACTATGTGGTTACGCCAATCGACCAGTTTCACTTCACCAACACTCTCTCGCCGTTCACTAATCTTTCGTATAACACGGCTGGTAACCGCACTAATGGAGAGGACCATTTCGTAGCAAAGTTTGGCGTGAACGCCGGAAAGCGTATCGGTGCTGGATTCAACGTAGATTATCTCTATGGCAGAGGCTACTATTCGAGTCAGAGCACATCACATTTCAAACTCTTGCTTTATGGCTCTTATCTTGGTGAGCGCTACCAGGCCCATCTGCTTTTCTCTTCAATTGCGCAGAAGGTGACGGAGAATGGCGGTATTACCAACGACGAGTACATTAAACATCCAGAGAGTTTCGACGACAATTTCGCATCCAACGAGATACCGACGGTGTTCGAGCAGAACTGGAACCGTAACCGAAATCTTCATCTGTTCCTTACACACAGGTACAGCTTCGGCTTCCGCAAGAAAGTGAAGATGAGCGAGGACGAGATAGCCGCACGTAAGTTTGCCATTGAGTCAGAAAAGGAAAACCAGGCAAACCGTGAGAAAGAGGAGGCGCGCAGACAGGCTGCACGCGAGGGTCGTGATTTCGACGAGAAGAAATACGCGAAGCCCGTCTTCAGCGGGCGACCCGACGACGCGGTTGTCGTTGGCAACGAACCCATTGACAGCGTTGCGAAGAAATCGGAGCGTATTGTCGTCGACAGTAAAGCCGTGGCTGATAGTCTTAACCTCGTAGAGAGTAAGGCGGCACAGGACACGATGTGGCTCAAGACGGAGTATGTGCCGGTGACGAGCATCATACATACATTTAAGTTCGACAGTTTTAACCGTATCTACCAGGCTTATGAAACACCAAAAGACTTCTACGCCGTCAATTACGATAACGTAGGAATCTATTCCGGTGATTCTATATATGACAAGACTACTCATTACAGGATTCAGAACACATTTGCGCTTTCCTTACTTGAAGGTTTCAACAAATGGGCAAAGGCAGGTGTCAAGGTGTTCGTCACATCTGACTTGCGCCACTTCACATTGCCCGGTGAGAGCCGCACTGTCATGGCCTATAATGAGCACAACCTTAGCATCGGTGCACAATTGTCAAAAACAAGCGGCAGAACACTCCATTATGATGTTATTGGCGAGACTTGGGCTGTTGGAAAGGATGCTGGGCAACTGAAGATTGACGCCAATGTGGACGTTAATTTCCCATTCCTTGGCGATACCGTAAGGCTGGCGGCGAAGGGATTCTTCCATAGCCTCAATCCGACGTTCTACTATCGCCACTATCATTCGCGTCATTTCTGGTGGGACAACGATGGGATGTCGAAGATTATCCACTCGCGAGTGGAAGGGCTCTTCTCCTACGACAAGACGCATACGAAAATACGCGTGGCGTTTGATGAAATCAAGAACCACACGTATTTCGCTATGGGATATTCCATTGCTGATGACTTCACGCGCCGTGGCAACACGCTTAACGTTAAGCAGTGTAGCAGTGGCATAAGCTTGCTGACGCTGGCTCTTGAGCAGAACTTCAAGCTCGGTCCGCTGCGTTGGGAGAATGTCGTTACCTATCAGAAGTCCTCCAATTCGGACGCTTTGCCAGTGCCCGACTTGAACATATACACTAATCTGTATCTGCGTTTCAAAATTGCGCATGTGCTGAAGTGTGACTTCGGAGCCGACGCCCGTTATTTCACGAGCTATTATGCCCCCGATTATAGTCCAGCTTTGGGTCAGTATGCCGTGCAGAGTGGCGAGAGCCGCACAAAGGTTGGCAACTATCCACTTGTCAATGTTTACGCCAATTTCCATCTGAAGCAGACGCGCTTCTTCGTGATGATGAGCCATGTCAATGCAGGAAGCGGCAACCGCGGCTATTTCTACACTCCTCATTATCCGCTCAACCAGCGTGTGTTCCGCTTCGGAGTCAGCTGGAACTTCTTCAATTGACAAAACTACATTTCAATTGGCAAACGTGGAATAAACAAAAGAGGTCGAGTGTTCATGGACGCTCGACCTCTTTTCTGTTGTGTAAATTGATATATTCCAAGCAAGGAATCCAACTCTAATTTTATATCATTCAAAAAAAATTAGCAGACAGCAATAATTGTAAACCTTTCTACCTCTTATAGTATTAGCCCTATTGCAACGCAAATACCAAACACCATTATGTTGAGTGCCGTGAGGCCAAGTACTTTGTTAAGCCCTGCACCTTTGTTGATGCGCCGCATCTCAATGAAAGCGCTTGAGTGCAAGGTGGCATAGATGCAGACAAGCATTTGCGCCCATTTCCCGTTGTGCCACGAAAAATATGTAATGGCACACATGGCCATAATTGCTGCCACAAACCCCAATGTAAGATACAGAATACGCCCTCCGCGTGCCCCGATTCTCACTATCAGTGTAAGTTTTCCTGCATGTCGATCGTTGTCGATGTCGCGGTAGTTGTTGACAATGAGCAGCGTATCTATCACGAGTCCGCAGGCTACAGACAACAATACGACTTGCCACGGGATAGAGGAGAGTGGCGACTCCGGGGCAGTAAGCCAATAGGTAAGACATACGGGTACAATACCGAAAAATACGAGTACAAGTACGTCGCCGAGTCCGATGTAGGAGAATGATATTGTGTAGAGGAAGCAGAAAACGACACAAGCCAGTCCGATAAGCACCATCTCCCAGCCGCCGTAGAACACAAGTGGCAATCCTATTATGCATGCCAAAATGGTTGTCAGCAATATGCCGAGACGCATAGCCGGTGCTGTAATCCATCCTTGTGCGCAGGCTCTTTTCGGACCGAGGCGTTGTTCGTCATCCGTGCCTTTCATGAAGTCGAAATAGTCGTTGACAAGATTGGCGTCAATCTGCATGACAAGTGCAAACAGCATGCACAACACCGCTGGCAAAGTCCTTATGCTGTCGCCAAAGGCGGAAACGGCTGCCGCGATTCCGATCGCTACGGGCACCGCGGCACCGGAAAGGGTCTTCGGGCGGGTTGCCAGGAGCCATGCTTTCGGGGAGTTTACTTTTACTTGAGATTCGTTCATGTTTCTTTAAATATTTTTATTTTCTTTATTAATGTCAATTTTAATAATGTCAATGTGAAGCATACATAATTAATGTCGCATGTTTCTTGCAAATTTAACGATAATAGATTAATTTTGCAAATAAATCTTTATTAATCACATATGGACACACGAAATGTAAGTCTTGATCTTATGGAATTTGTGGAGCAGAACATATTGCCTCGCTATGCTGCTTTTGACAAAGCCCATAACTTGAGTCATGCAAATACAGTAATAAAGCAGTCGCTTGCCTTGGCCTTGTCATGCGGAGCCGACATCAATATGGCGTATGCCATTGCAGCCTACCATGACTTGGGACTTGAGGGACCGCGCGCCGTACATCATATTCTTAGTGGCAAGATACTCTTGGCTGATCGCCGGTTGCGCAGATGGTTTACTGAGGAGCAGATTAAGATAATGAAAGAGGCAGTTGAGGATCATCGCGCCTCTGCTTCACATGCACCTCGAAGCATCTATGGAAAGATTGTTGCTGAGGCCGACCGCGACCTTGACCCTGAGCATATATTCCGTCGCACGGTGCAGTATGGAATTTTCCACTATCCAGAGAAGAACAAAGCCGAACAGTACAGCCGTTTTATTGAGCATCTTGAACAAAAATATTCCTCACATGGCTACATACGCCTTTGGATGCCAAACTCTCCCAATGAGGAAAAACTGAGAACTATACGACAAATCCTCAACGATAAAAAAATTCTTTCCGAGACATTCGAAAGAATATACTCAGAGGAATGTAAAATTTAAAGCGCCACTTTAGGCTTCTTAAAGTGGCACTTTAACAACGCAAAAGTGGCACTTTAGGGATGCTAAAGTGCCACTTTGTAAAAGGGGATGTTTTGCGCGTCAAATATCCCTCCTTTGTTTACCTGTTTCTAATCTTTGTCTACTTCTTCTTATTCTTCTATGTCCTTGAGAATCTGCCCAATATAGTCGAGCACTTCATCGCGTCCAGTCTTCTTCTCCGAACTTGTGATGAAGTAGGGTGGAAGATCCTCCCATTGCTCTTTAAGTGAGTTCATCCATTTTGCAGCGTTCTGCTTAGCTCTTACAGGTCCAAGTTTGTCGGCTTTGGTGAAGATGATGGAGAAAGGAATGGAGCTTTCTCCAAGCCAGTTGATGAAGTCCGTGTCAATTTTCATCGGGTCATGGCGGATGTCTATGAGCACGAAGGTGTTGATAAGCTGCTTGCGTTGCAGAATGTAGGACGTTATCATCTGGTCGAGTTTCTTCTGTACGGTCTTTGAGCGCTTGGCGAAGCCGTAGCCAGGAAGGTCAACCAAGTACCATTCATTGTTGATTATGAAATGGTTTATGAGTAGTGTCTTGCCAGGAGTTGCAGATGTCTTGGCAAGTCCCTTGTGGTTGCACAGCATATTTATGAGGCTCGACTTGCCGACATTGGAACGTCCGATAAAGGCAAATTCAGGCTTTGTGTCCTTGGGGCATTGGCTGACAGTAGCCGAAGATATGGTGAATTCTGATTTTTTAATGTCCATATGTATTGTCTTATAATTCCTCGATGTATCCTTTTGTGAACATGTCGTAGGCAAGGGCCTCAAGTTCCTTGAGGCTCATTTGTTCTACGGCACGTTCTATCTTTCTTACGAATTCTTCTCGTTTGTAGTTGGCATCGTCGTCAAGACGAGAGGTGTGGTGATGGTCTATCATATAAATTGTACTTGTGTTAGTCCTCCATCAGTTTGCGGTAGCGTCCTTTCTTTATCTCCTCATTTCCGAGGCGGCGTGCTTTATTGATTTCGTAGTCGGAGTAGCTGCCTTCAAAGAAGAAAACATCTCCATTTCCCTCAAAGGCAAGGATGTGTGTGCATATGCGGTCGAGAAACCAGCGGTCGTGGCTTATAACTACGGCGCATCCTGCAAACGACTCAAGACCTTCTTCAAGTGCTCGCAGCGTGTTGACGTCAATGTCATTGGTTGGCTCGTCAAGAAGCAGCACGTTGCCCTCTTGCTTTAGCGCAAGGGCCAGCTGAAGACGGTTGCGTTCGCCGCCAGAGAGATTGCCGCAGAGCTTCGACTGGTCGGTGCCGGCAAAGTTGAAGCGAGAGATGTAGGCGCGTGCGTTTACGTCTCTGCCGCCCATTCTAAGAGTTTCATTGCCTTGAGCGATAGTCTCATAGACGGATTTTGTCGGGTCGATGTCTTTGTGCTGCTGGTCTACGTAGGCGAGTTTCACGGTTTCTCCTACCTCGAACGTGCCGCCGTCGGCGTGCTTAAGTCCCATTATCATACGGAAGAGCGTTGTCTTTCCAGCTCCGTTGGGTCCAATTACGCCTACGATGCCGTTTGGAGGAAGCATGAAGTTGAGGTCGTTGAAGAGCACTTTGTTTCCGAAAGCCTTCTTTACGTGCACAGCCTCAATAACTTTGTTGCCAAGGCGCGGTCCGTTTGGTATGAATATCTCCAGTTTTTCCTCGCGCTCCTTCTGTTCTTCGCCGAGCATCTGCTCATAGGCATTAAGACGTGCCTTTCCCTTTGCCTGACGTGCCTTAGGTGCCATATGGGCCCATTCGAGTTCGCGCTCAAGAGCCTTACGGCGCTTTGATGCTTGCTTTTCTTCCTGCATCATTCGTGTGGTTTTCTGTTCAAGCCATGAAGAGTAGTTTCCGTGCCATGGGATGCCCTCACCGCGGTCGAGTTCAAGAATCCATTCGCTCACGTCGTCGAGGAAATATCTGTCGTGTGTCACGGCGATAACTGTGCCTTCATACTGCTGCAAGTGCTGCTCAAGCCAGTCGATACTCTCGGCGTCAAGATGGTTGGTTGGCTCGTCGAGAAGCAGTACGTCGGGCTTTTGTAGCAAAAGACGGCACAGGGCAACACGTCTGCGTTCTCCGCCGGAGAGATGGGTCACGGGAAGACTGCCGTCAGGACAGCGCAAGGCTGCCATGGCGCGGTCGAGCTTGGAGTCCATGTTCCAGGCGTCAGTAGCGTCGATGATGTCTTGCACTTCAGCCTGGCGTTGCATGAGTTTGTCCATCTTGTCTGGGTCGCCGTAGTATTCCTCAAGTCCGAACTTCTCATTTATCTCCTCGTATTCCTTCAGAGCGTCATAGGCTTGCTGCACACCCTCCATGACGTTCTCTTTCACGGTTTTATTCTCATCGAGGGGCGGGTCTTGTGGCAGGTAGCCAACGGAGTAGCCAGGACTCCATACCACCTCGCCTTGTGTCGGCTGTTCGATGCCGGCGATTATTTTCATAAGTGTGGACTTACCTGCACCATTAAGACCGATGATGCCTATTTTTGCGCCATAGAAGAACGATAGGTAGATGTCCTTCAAAATCTGCTTGCGGTTTTGGGGGATTATTTTCGATACACCCACCATTGAGAAGATAATCTTCTTGTCGTCTGTTGTAGCCATTATAAAAAGTTGGTTGTTTTCTTGTTGTATTTGTTTCTTATTTTCTCTTCCAAATATTTTCCTGTTATGCTTTCCTTGCAGGCGGCGATATCCTCTGGTGTGCCGCTGCATACTATTCTTCCACCCTTGTTGCCTCCGTCAGGACCGAGATCGATGATGTAGTCGGCACATTTTATGACGTCCATATTGTGCTCTATGACGAGTACGGAGTGGCCTTTGGCGATGAGCGAATTAAAGGAGTCGAGCAAGCGCCGTATGTCGTGGAAGTGGAGTCCTGTGGTCGGTTCGTCGAAGATGAATAGCGTCGGTTCCTGCTTCTCTTGACCGATGAAGTAGGCAAGCTTCACTCGTTGGTTTTCACCTCCAGAGAGCGTGGAAGAGCTTTGTCCGAGTTTAATGTATCCAAGACCGACGTCCTTAAGAGGCTTCAGCCTGTTGACGATAGTCTTGTTGCCATATTCTGAGAAGAACGCGATGGCCTCCGATACGGTCATTTCAAGAACGTCGTAGATGTTCTTGCCGTGGTAGCTGACGTCGAGTATTTCTTTCTTAAATCTCTTTCCGTGGCAAGAGTCGCATTGCAGCACAAGATCGGCCATAAACTGCATTTCTACTGTTATGACTCCTGCCCCCTTACATTCCTCGCATCTTCCGCCCTCGGCATTGAAGGAAAAATGCTGGGCTGTGAATCCCTCTTGCTTTGATAGCGGCTGTTCGGCGAAAAGCTGACGTATGGCGTCATACGCTTTCACGTAGGTCGCGGGATTGGAGCGCGTGCTCTTTCCTATTGGGTTCTGGTCGACAAACTCGACGTGAGATATTTGCTGCCAATCGCCTTCAAGAGAAGAATAGTCGCCTGGCGTGTCGGCAACCTCGTTGAGGTGGCGCTTTAGGGCAGGGTAGAGTATTCCTTTTATGAGTGAAGACTTTCCCGAACCGCTCACGCCTGTTACGACGGTGAGCACGTTGAGCGGAATTTTAGCGTCAACTCCGCATAGGTTGTTCATTCTTGCACCCTTCAGTACTATTGCCATATTCCATTGGCGGCGTGATTCAGGGACGGGCAACTCGTCTGCTCCAGTAAGGTAGCGCACGGTGTGGCTGCGGGTGTTGTTGACATCCTCCTTTTTCATGTCTTCAGGAGTCCCCTCGAAGACAATTTCCCCGCCCAATCGTCCTGCATCTGGACCAACGTCGATTATATAATCGGCTGCACGCATAATCTCCTCATCGTGTTCTACAACGATTACTGTGTTGTGAAGTTGCTGGAGTTCTCGAAGGACATGTATGAGTTTTTCTGTATCGCGACTGTGCAAGCCGATACTTGGCTCGTCAAGTATGTATACGGAACCAACGAGTGAACTGCCGAGACTTGTCGTGAGGTTTATGCGTTGGCTCTCTCCGCCTGAAAGAGTGTTTGACGGTCGGTTGAGTGTCAGATATCCAAGTCCAACGTCAAGAAGAAATTGCAGTCGGTTGTTGATTTCGGCAAGAAGCCGCTTGGCAATCTGTGCTTCATAGGGTTCAAGAGAGAGCTTTTCAAACCACGTCTTTAGGTTGGCTATCGGCATCTCCACGAGTTCGGTAATGCTCCTTCCGCCCACTTTCACCCATGTCGCTTCTTTCTTGATTCTTGTGCCGTGGCAGACCGGACATACTGTCTTTCCACGGTAGCGGCTAAGAAGTACGCGGTATTGTATTTTGTATTGGTTCTCCTTCACCATTTGGAAGAAGTCGTCAATGCTGACACGTTCTTTCTTGTCGAGTTTCTCATCTGACGGCAGACCATGCCAAAGCATGTCTTTCTGGGCTTTCGTGAGTTTGTAGTAAGGCTCAAAGATCGGGAATTTGTCTTTGACGGCACGCCGGCAGAATTCATCCTTCCACATACCTAACTTTTCTCCGTGCCAGCATTGTACGCATCCGTCATAGACGCTGAGCGAAGAATTCGGAATAACGAGTTTGTCGTCTATGCCGATGATGTTGCCGTAGCCCTCACATTCAGGGCAGGCACCAGCAGGAGAGTTGAAGGAGAACATATTGTCATTGGGCTTCTCGAAACTCATGCCGTCGGCTTCAAACTTTGTGGAGAAGTCGTAGCCGATGTTTGCTGGTAGGAATACAAGGCGGCAGCAGCCGTTGCCCTCATAGAAAGCAGTCTCGGCAGAGTCGGTCAGTCGGGATATGGAATCAGAGTTTAGACTTACGCTCATTCTGTCAATAAGAATGTATATATCCTCCGGTTTGGCATTGATGACGTTTTCGTCGTCGGCGAGAAAATCATCGATGCGCACGAACTCGTTCTTGTAGAATAGGCGTGAGTAACCCTGCTTCATTTCAGAATTAAGTTGTGTTGCAAGGTCTCGACCATTAGGAAGTGTCAGCGGGCTCAGGATGGCAAACTTTGTACCTTCAGAATATTGCTTCACGCAATTGATGACATCCTCAATGGTGTGCACTTTCACTTCGTTGCCGCTTATTGGGGAGTAAGTGCGTCCGATACGTGCAAAGAGTAGTCGGAGATATTCGTATATTTCCGTAGTCGTTCCTACAGTGCTTCGCGGATTGCGAGAGATTACTTTCTGCTCTATGGCAATTGCTGGCGGCAACCCCTTTATGAAGTCACATTCAGGCTTGCACATGCGTCCGAGATACTGCCTCGCATAGGATGATAGCGACTCAACATAACGTCGCTGACCTTCGGCATATAGAGTGTCGAAAGCCAGCGACGATTTACCGGAGCCTGAGACTCCGGTAATAACGATGAATTTATCGCGTGGTATTTTAAGGCTCACATTTTTGAGGTTGTTCACCCGTGCGCCTTTGATTTCAATGTAATTTTCCATATCAAGAATTCATAGACATAAGGAACTCCTCATTGTCACGTGTCTTGCTCATACTGTCGTGTATTGTGTTCATAGCCTCTATAGGGTTCATGTCGGCAATGTACTTGCGCAGTATCCACATGCGGTCGAGCGTAGTCTTGTCCTGAAGCAGGTCGTCGCGGCGTGTACTTGATGCTACGAGGTTGACTGCCGGGAATATACGCTTGTTGGAGAGTGAACGGTCAAGCTGCAACTCCATATTGCCTGTTCCCTTGAACTCCTCGAAGATAACTTCATCCATTTTTGAGCCAGTATCAATGAGTGCAGTGGCGATGATGGTTAGCGAGCCTCCGCCTTCAATGTTGCGAGCAGCGCCAAAGAAACGTTTGGGCTTTTGAAGCGCGTTGGCGTCGACACCACCAGTCAGCACTTTGCCGGATGCCGGAGAAACGGTATTGTAGGCACGTGCGAGGCGTGTTATAGAGTCGAGGAATATCACAACATCGTGTCCACACTCCACCATGCGCTTTGCCTTCTCAAGAACAATGCCTGCAATCTTTACATGGCGTTCTGCTGGTTCGTCGAACGTGGATGCAATCACCTCTGCGTTGACAGTGCGTGCCATGTCTGTCACCTCCTCAGGACGCTCATCAATGAGCAACATCATGAGGTAGGCTTCCGGATGGTTGGCTGCAATTGCATTGGCTATGTCCTTCATAAGAATAGTCTTACCTGTCTTTGGCTGTGCCACAATGAGTGCGCGCTGTCCCTTGCCGATTGGTGAGAAGAGGTCAACGATGCGTGTGCTGAGGTTGGTTGTCGCCTTGTCGCCACAGATGTTGAATTTCTCGTCAGGGAATAGTGGGGTGAGGTGCTCAAAGGCGATACGGTCTCTGACATCCATCGGCTCACGTCCGTTAATGAGGTCTATGGACGTGAGCGGGAAATACTTTTCTCCGTCGTGTGGTGGACGCACATGACATTCTATGACATCTCCAGTCTTCAGTCCGTAGCATTTCACTTGCTGCGTTGATACGTATACGTCGTCGGGCGATGAGAGATAGTTGTAGTCGCTTGAGCGGAGAAAACCATAGCCATCGGGCATTACTTCAAGTACTCCATTGGCTGTGATAAGGTTGGTAAAGTCATAGAGCGGTGCAGTCTCCTCTTGTTGTTGGTATGAGGCAGGCTCCTGCTGTATATGCGTTGTCGGATTGTCGAACATGTCGTAGTTGGGGACTGCTCCCTGATCTTCGATTGGCAAATCTACGACGGGGATGAAGTCCGTGCCGTCGCCCGGATCGCCTTCCCATACGGTGTCAGGACCGACTTGTTGGTCTTCTGTATTTTCGTTGTGGGCATTTATCTTGGCTTGCAATTGTGCTAACAACTCGTTGTCCGGTTTGTCAGACTCGCTCTCATTGTTGTTGAAAGTTGCTTCTGGTATTTCATCGGCAATGTTGCTATTTTGAGCTTCTTCTGTCGTGTTATTGCCTTCCTCGCTTGTTGTTGTGCTTTCAGGCGTATTTGATTGCTCTATATTTTCCATTTCTGCTTGTTTTTTGCGTGCCTCTTCTATAGCCGACATTAGCTCAAGCTCTTTCTTCGACTTGCGTCCGCGGTGCTTTGGTATAGCTTTTAGCTGTTCTTCTGGCGACAGAATATTGTCGTCGTCAGGAGTTGCTTGAATTGGCTCGTTTGTGTATTGTGATGCTGTTGTGTTGTCTGTTTGGGTAATCTTGTTCTTCTTCACGTCGAAGTTTTCTCCCTCTTTTCCGTTCACGGTATAGACGCGGTCTGTGTCTTTCTTTACGATTCTCGTGCGACGGCGCTTCGTGCCTCCAAGTGGGTTCTTATTACCTTCTACCTCTGCCTGGCGGTCGAGAATTGCATAGATAAGGTCTTCGGATGTAGCTTCATTTGACAGGTTTACACCGACTTCGTTTGCAATATCCTGCAATTCAGAAATATTTTTAGCTGATAATTCGTCTTTGCTATACATGGAAAACTAATAAAGTGTTTAATTGAGAGAATTTACGTTTCAGAAGTGAAACGCAAATCGGGTTTGAATTATTTTGTATATGCAAAATTAATAAATATTTTGAAAACGCGGAGATTATCAGTGGATGATTTTATAACAGTTAACACACATTAACAAAATGCCAATATGTTTTCATGAAATTGTTGCAAATGCTTACATAATAAAAAAGCGACCATACATTCAATGTACGATCGCTTCCTTTATTGTATATTATAGTGAATTACTCACCCTTTTCCATCTTAGCCTTCAGTTCTGCGAGAGCGTCGATGTCACCAAGAGTAGTAGAGGCAGCTACGTTGTTGATAGTCGGAGTAGCCTCTTTCTTTCCTGTGTGCTTGCGAGCAGGCTTAACATCGTCCTTAGCAGTCTCGAAAGTACGGCTGTGAGAGAGGATGATGCGCTTTGTCTCCTTCACAAACTCGATTACCTTGAACGGAAGTTCCTCACCAAGCTGAGCCTGTGTGCCGTCTTCCTTTACAAGGTGCTTAGGAGTAGCGAAACCTTCACCGCCCTCATCGAGAGTGATGACTGCACCCTTGTCCATCATTTCTGTAATCTTGCCGTTGTGAACAGAACCCGGAGTGTAAATCTCCTCGTACTTGTCCCAAGGATTCTCCTCAAGCTGCTTGTGGCCAAGGCTGAGACGACGATTCTCCTTGTCAATTTCGAGAACGACAACATCGATGTTTGCGCCAACCTGTGTGAATTCTGAAGGATGCTTAACCTTCTTTGTCCAAGAGAGGTCAGAGATATGGATAAGTCCGTCTACGCCTTCCTCAAGCTCTACGAAGATGCCGAAGTTTGTGAAGTTGCGAACCTTTGCAGTGTGCTTGCTACCAACGGGGTACTTAACCTCAATGTTCTCCCATGGATCTTCCTTAAGCTGCTTGATGCCGAGAGACATCTTGCGCTCTGCGCGGTCGAGAGTGAGGATTACTGCCTCTACCTCGTCGCCAACATGAAGGAACTCCTGGGCTGAACGGAGGTGCTGGCTCCAGCTCATCTCAGAAACGTGGATGAGACCCTCAACGCCCGGAGCAATCTCAACGAATGCACCATAGTCTGCGATAACAACAACCTTACCCTTAACATGATCACCTACCTTGAGGTTCGGATCAAGAGCATCCCAAGGATGCGGAGTGAGCTGCTTCAGACCGAGAGCGATACGCTTCTTCTCATCGTCGAAGTCGAGGATAACGACATTAATCTTCTGGTCGAGCTGTACAACCTCGTGCGGATCGCTTACGCGGCCCCAAGAGAGGTCTGTGATGTGAATGAGTCCGTCAACACCACCGAGGTCAACGAATACACCATAAGAAGTGATGTTCTTAACAGTGCCTTCGAGAATCTGACCCTTCTCAAGCTTGCTGATAATCTCCTTCTTCTGTGCTTCCAACTCAGCCTCGATGAGAGCCTTGTGGGAAACAACAACGTTACGGAACTCCTGGTTGATTTTAACAACCTTGAACTCCATTGTTTTGCCTACGAATACGTCGTAGTCGCGTATAGGATGAACGTCAATCTGGCTTCCCGGGAGGAAGGCCTCGATACCGAACACATCAACAATCATGCCACCCTTAGTGCGGCACTTGATGTAGCCCTGGATAACTTCTTCGTTCTCAAGAGCAGCGTTGACGCGCTCCCAGCTCTTGCTCAAGCGAGCCTTCTTGTGAGAGAGAACAAGCTGACCCTTCTTGTCTTCCTGGTTCTCTACGTAAACCTCAACCTTGTCACCTACTTTGAGGTCCGGGTTGTAACGGAATTCAGAAGCGGGGATGATGCCATCGCTCTTGTAGCCGATGTTTACGATAACCTCTTTCTTGTCAATAGAGATTACTGTGCCTTCAACAACCTGGTGCTCAGACACCTTGTTGAGGGTCTCGTCGTAAGCCTTCTCAAGCTCCTGCTTGCTTGCCTCTGAGCTGCCGCCATTCTCAAACTCGTCCCAATTGAAGTCTGCCAATGGCTGTACGTTCTT
>ERZ808270.34-NODE-34-length-91103-cov-13.940218_pt1 | contig 91103 bp, 73 predicted proteins | sample MGYA00521082_ERZ808270 | MGnify/ENA primary metagenome ERZ808270 (study PRJEB31516, sample SAMN03275594) | gut metagenome | biome: mammalia-associated habitat; material: feces | host: Papio cynocephalus | place: Kenya | collected 2012-07-27 ... | reverse complement strand
GATGAAAGCCTCGCTGATGAAAACCGGCTATGGCATAATAGCCGAGTTCAAGCGCAAGTCGCCGTCGAAGGGATGGATAAACGAAAGTGCAAAGCCGGAAGTCATTCCCGTTAGTTATCAGCAGAACGGAGCCTCGGCATTGAGCATACTCACCGACAACAAGTTTTTCGGCGGTTCCGACCGTTTCATCCGCAAGGCACGCACATCGGGAGTTACGCTCCCCGTATTGTACAAGAACTTTATCGTTGATGAATATCAGGTGTACGAGGCTCGTGTATGTGGAGCATCGGCAATACTCCTTATCGCAGCATGCCTGACAAAAGAAGAATGCAGACAGTTAATAACCTTGGCACATCAGCTCGGAATGGAAGTGCTACTCGAAATCCATTCCATTGCAGAACTCGACTATATCGATTTGCTTCCAGATATGTGTGGAGTGAACAACCGCAACCTCGGTACCTTCCATACCGATGTTGAAAACTCCTTCCGCCTTGCCGACAAACTGCCGGTTGGTATCTGCAAGATAAGCGAGAGCGGCATCTCAAATCCGCATACCGTAGCCGAACTAATATCAGTAGGCTACAGCGGTTTCTTGATTGGCGAGACATTCATGCGGAGCACGAGTCCGGGAGATGCTTTGAAGGAGTTTATAGAAGATGTTGAAAGAATTAAAGAGGAAAGGACTGCGGTATGAAAAGAAACAAGTATCTTTGTAGGGAGAATGAAAACGAAAAAGAGCAAAATCCTTTGACAGGCAACACCATAACCGCCCTGTCGCTGATGATGCTCGGGATAAAAATTTGAAAATTAGATTACTATGATAATAAAGGTTTGTGGCATGCGTGAGCCGGAAAATATTCGCGCCGTGGAAGAACTTGGAGTAGACATGATAGGATTCATCTTTGTTCCGCAAAGTAAGAGATACGTTAGGATGATTTCCTCAAATGCCGGAATCCTGCCTGATTATGCCGACGAGAGGCAAAACGAGACGTCGGCTGCCGGTAAGAAGGCTCCGCTCAGGGTAGGGGTGTTCGTAGACGATATGCCGCAGAATATCATCACCAGAATCTATAACTACAATCTTGACTATGTTCAGCTCCATTGCGACGAGTCGGCGGTAATGATAGACAACCTGCGACGTAGTGTGGATCCCGATATCCACAAGGGACTGAAGATTATCAAGGCTATCAGCGTGGCGAGCGAGAACGACGTGAAGCGATGGTGCGAATATGAAGGGCATGCCGACATGCTGCTTTTCGATACGAAGGGCGATGAGGCTGGCGGCAACGGCAGGCATTTCGATTGGGAGCTGCTCAATGCTTACGACGGTAATATCCCGTTCCTCTTGAGTGGTGGCATAGACATCGATGATGCCTTGGAGATAAGGAAAATCAACAATCCGATGTTTGCAGGAGTAGACATAAACAGTAGGTTTGAAACAGAGCCGGCAGTGAAGGATGTTGAAAAGATAAGAAATTTTATCAGACTTTTGAAAGATGATTGATAACACAAACAAGATAGATTCTCTATTCAGAGACAACACAGACAACAAGAAATTTTTGTCGCTTTATTTCTGTGCCGGTACGCCAAGCCTCTCTGGCACAGCCGACACGCTGAGGGCTATGCAGCGCCACGGCATAGATATGGTGGAGGTTGGTATTCCGTTCAGCGATCCTCTCGCCGACGGTCCCGTTATACAATCGGCTGCAACGCATGCACTCGCCAACGGCATGACTCTTCGCATGCTGTTCTCTCAATTAGTCGAGGTGAAGGATGAGATAATGATGCCGATTATACTTATGGGATATCTCAATGTCGTTATGCACTATGGCTTCCGCCGTTTCTTCGATAGTTGTAGGGAGACGGGAGTATCGGGCGTCATAATCCCCGATTTACCCTTCGATGATTATCTGAAAGACATAAAACCGCTTGCTGATGAATTCGGTATTAGGGTGATAATGATGATTACCCCCGAAACGAGCGATGAACGAATACGAAAGATTGACGACAATACGAGTGGTTTTATTTATATGGTGTCGTCGGCAAGCGTAACAGGCGCACAACAGTCGTTCGGCGAGGCGAAGCAGGAATATTTCAGACGCATAAACTCGATGCATTTGAAGAATCCAAGAATGATAGGCTTCGGGATATCCAACCGTCAGACTCTCGTTTCGGCACAGGAGAATGCTGCCGGCGCAATAATCGGCAGTAAGTTCGTTTCGCTTCTCGAAGAGAGCAAGGATGCCGACGAGGCGCTCGACAGACTTTTCGTTGAGTTGAAGAAATGAAAGAAAATTCTTAATTTAAAAACTTGGCATCATGACAAAATCAAACAATAAGAATACAACAGCCGACTTCGTAGTTCCTTCAGAAAAAGGATATTATGGTGATTTCGGCGGAGCATATATACCGGAAATTCTCCACCGCTGCGTGGACGAACTACAGCAGGCGTACTTACCGATTATCGAGAGCGAGGAGTTCAAGAAAGAATACCATGCCTTGCTCCGCGACTATGTGGGCAGACCGTCGCCTCTTTATTTTGCTCGCAGAATGAGCGAGAAATATGGTTGCAGACTCTATCTGAAGCGTGAAGACCTGAATCATACTGGAGCACATAAGATAAACAATACCATCGGACAAATCCTTATGGCTAAGAAAATGGGGAAGACGCGAATTATTGCCGAAACCGGTGCCGGACAACATGGTGTTGCCACAGCTACGGTTTGCGCCCTCATGGGAATGCAGTGTGAGGTGTTTATGGGCAAGACGGATGTGGAGAGGCAGCATGTTAACGTGGAACGCATGAAGATGCTCGGAGCTACGGTTCATCCCGTTACCACGGGAAACATGACGCTCAGCGATGCTTGTTCGGCTGCAATACGCGACTGGTGTTGTCATCCTGCCGATACATTTTATATCGTTGGCTCCACCATGGGACCGCATCCTTATCCCGACATCGTGGCAAGAATGCAGAGCGTTATATCGGAGGAGATAAAATGGCAGTTGCAGGAGAAGGAGGGTAGGGACTATCCCGACACTCTCGTGGCTTGTATCGGCGGTGGGTCGAATGCTGCCGGCACGATTTATCATTATGCTAACGACGAGCGAGTGAGGATTGTTCTTGCCGAGGCTGGTGGCGAGGGTATCCATTCTGGTCATACTGCTGCTACCATACATTGCGGTACGACGGGAATTCTCCACGGCAGCAAGATGCTCGTGATGCAGAATGCTGACGGACAGATTGAGGAGGCATTTACCGTTTCTGCCGGACTGGATTATCCGGGCGTCGGACCGATGCATTGCAATATGGCAGTGAAAGGCAGAACCCGGGTACTTGCCATCAACGATGATGAGGCTATTCGTGGCGGATTCGAACTGACGCGCATGGAGGGTATCATCCCTGCTATCGAGAGTGCTCATGCCATTGCCGCCCTAAAGAAAATTGATTTCAAGAAAGATGAAGTCGTTGTGCTTACCGTTAGCGGCAGAGGCGACAAGGATATTGAAACGTATCTTAAAATGAAGAATGAAGAATTGCTTCGCTGACGCTCAGCGAAATGAAGAATTAAGATTACTCCTATCAGTCTTATTCCTCCCAGTTCTCCCAGCTTTCTCAGTTCTCCCAGTTCTCCCAGTTCTCTCAGTATTACCAGTTCTCCCAGTTCTCTCATTTCTCCCAATAAAAAACAAAAAAATCTATGCCTAAATATAATTCTTTTTCAAAGACAATTCTTGCCGACATGCATACTCCGGTAGAGGTGTATCTCAAGTTGCGTGACCTTTCGGCACAAAGCGTATTGATGGAATGTTCCGATTATCATGATGCTGCAAACAGCCGTTCGTTTATTGCCCTTAATCCTATAGGACATGTGTCTGTAGCGCATGGCGTTGCCGAACTCCTGTTACCGACTGGCGAGGTGGAAAGAAAGAATATCGATGATTCATTCCGATGCGAAGATGCCTTCGGACGTTTTTTGTCTCAGATTGAAATTACTGGCGAAGGAAGTGAGTTCTGCGGTCTCTTCGGATTCACGTCGTTTAATGCCGTGAGATATTTCGAGAATATAAAGGTGAAGGATGAGAGAATGGAGAAGAACGATGCTCCGGATATCCTTTATACTTTATTCCGTGATATTCTCGTCTTCGACCATTATAACAACAAACTCACTCTTGTGTCAATTGATTTAGACTTAAATCATGATGCTACAAAAAAGAGAATCAATGATATTCTGGAGAGAATAGAACATGGTGTGCCACAGGTGTATCCATTTCATAGTGTTGGTGAAACGACATCCACCCTTACAGACGACGAGCATCGCGAGAATATCCGTCGCGGCATACGTCATTGTCAGCGAGGCGACGTGTTTCAGATTGTATTGTCGCGTCGTTTTGTTCAGCGTTATGAGGGCGACGATTTCCAGCTCTATCGTTCGCTCCGCAGTATCAATCCATCACCTTATCTTTTCTATTTTGATTTCGGTGGCTTCCGCCTGATAGGGAGCAGTCCGGAGACGCATTGTCGTATCGACGGTGGTAAGGCTTATATCGACCCTATTGCCGGAACAACGAAACGCACGGGGGATGCAGAGTCTGACCGTCGTGCTGCCGAGTATCTGCGTAATGACCCAAAGGAGAATGCAGAGCACGTGATGCTTGTAGATCTTGCCCGCAACGACCTTTCGCGCAACTGTCATGATGTAAAGGTGGATTTCTATAAGGACCTTCAGTATTACAGTCATGTGGTGCATCTCGTTAGTAGAGTGAGCGGTACGTTAAACAAAGGTGCCAATTCTATTAAGGCTTTTATCGATACTTTTCCTGCCGGCACACTTAGCGGTGCACCTAAGGTGAGGGCTATGCAACTTATCAGTGAGTATGAACCGCATAGTCGTGGAGCGTATGGCGGTTGTGTTGGCTATATTGGTCTTAATGGTAATCTTAATCAGGCAATTACTATCCGCACCTTCGTAAGCCGTAACGGTGAACTATGGTTTCAGGCTGGCGGTGGCATTGTGGCTAAGAGTGATGTGGAATATGAGTTGCAGGAGGTGAACAACAAACTTGGGGCTTTGAGAGAAGCGATTAATAGAATTAGGAATTAGGAAAGAGGAATTAGGAAAGAGGAATTAGGAAAGAGGAATTAGGAATTAAGAGTTACTGTTATTCATATCCGTCTTATTAGTCTTATCCGTCTTATTACTCCCAGAACTCCCAATTCTCCAATAAAAAAATAAAAATCATGAAAATTGCAGTTATAGATAATTACGACAGCTTTACTTATAATCTCGTACATCTCGTACGCAGCTTGAATGTTGAAGTTGATGTCGTTCGCAACGACAAGTTTAAAATAGAAGATTTATCCTGTTACGACAAGATATTGCTAAGTCCCGGTCCGGGAATACCGAGCGAGGCTGGACTCTTGCTCAATGTTATAAAGGCGTATGCAGGAAAGAAGCCCCTGCTTGGTGTGTGTCTTGGGCATCAGGCGATAGCCGAAGTCTTTGGCGGTACGTTGCGCAATTTGCAGAATGTATATCATGGTGTTGCCACTCCGTGTAGGGTCGTGGCAGACGATATATTATTCAATGGTTTGCCAAAGGAGTTTGAAGTAGGGCGTTACCACAGTTGGGTGGTAGACAGAAGTACTCTGCCCTCATGTCTTGAAGTAACGTCGGAGAGTCCTGATGGGGAGATAATGTCGCTTCGCCATCGTGAGTTAGATGTTCGTGGGGTGCAGTTTCATCCCGAGAGTGTCTTGACTCCCGTTGGCAAACAGATTATTTCGAATTGGATAGATTGTTGAAGTCTGCCTCAATCCATTTCACCACACTGTCGTCTTCGTTCGTGCCGATAACCTCATCACTTGCCGCCTTTACCTCGTCGTAGGCATTCTCCACGGCAACGCTATGGTCGGCAATCTGCATCATCGGAATGTCGTTGAGGTTGTCGCCGAACACAACGATACGTTCTGCTCCCACTTTTGCGGCAAGTTCTTTGATGGCTTCTGCTTTTGTCGTACCACGGGTGTAGAGGTCGATAAATCCCAATTCGTCATTAAAGATATCGTGGTAGCAGTTGTATGTGCAACTTATTCCCTCGCTGTCAATATCGTCGGCGATTGCCCTCAGGTCACGGAATTTTCCCATACTGAAGATGAGCATCAACTCGTCGGTAGAATCCTCTGCCGACAGCTTGTCTGTTGTAATGAGTTTCTTTAGTGGACCAGTTACTCTTGGGTCTATAAACTCATGCTCCTCTTCAGACAGATGGTTGCTATGGCGGACAATAATCTGGTTGCCGTGTTTATAATATAAGAACGGGGTATTGCCGTGGCGTTCAAAGATGTTGATAAACTTCTGGATGTCGTTTCGACAGATTGTTCTTGCCGAAGCATATTCCTGTTTTTTATTGTCCCACATGGCGCAGCCTGCCATTACGATAAATGGCAAGTTGGCATTTACTCGTTTCATCAAATCAACCACGGTGGCTGGTGTGCGTGCTGTGGCTACTGTAAACATAGCACCGCGCTCTATCAGCGAATTCAGTTTTTTTATTGTTGTTTCAGACAGGACGGACGACTGATTTAGCAAGGTGCCGTCCATGTCGCTAACGTATAGGGTCTTTATTTGTGGCATTGTTTCATTTTGTTTTTTTTATGGGAGAACTGGGAGTTTTGGGAGAACTGGGAGATATAAGACAAATAGGAGTAACTATCATTCTTAATTCTTCATTCTTAATTTTTTCTTCACGAATATCCAGAACGTGATGCTCATCATTATTCCGGTGAGAGTCCATGACACAGGATAAGCCATCATTAGCACCTTGAAGCTCTTGAAATGTTCTGCTACACCGAAAATCCATACAATTCTCAGCAGACAGGTTCCGAATATCGTGATAAGTGTAGGAAGCATCGACTTTCCCATTCCTCTTAATGAGGCTCCTGGAATCTCATACAGACAGGCGATAGACTGGGTGGCAAGGGCAACGAAGATACGAGTTGAACCGAATTTCAAAACTTCAGGGTCGGTTGAGAAAAGACTAAGACAGGGTATGTGCTGCCATGTGATTAGCAGATTGCTCACCAAACAGGCGGCAAAGCCCAAGCCCATGCAAATCCAGAACACACGTTTCACTCGGTCGTTGTAACCCGCTCCATAGTTTTGTCCGATAAAACTTATTGCAGCACCGTCGAAGGCTACGACAAGGAAGTAGCAGTATGACTCAAAGTTGAGTGATGCTGCCGAACCGGCGATTGCTGCAGCTCCATAGCCGTTGATAGCCGACTGCATGAGTACGTTTGAAAACGAGAATATCATGCCCTGTATTCCTGCCGGCACTCCAATCTGTAGCATCCTTTTCAGCTCAGTCCATTTTATCCTCATACCTTTGAAGTCCAGTCTGTAAGGCTCCTCCTCGTGAAGCAATATTCTGACGATAAGTGTTGCACTTATAACGTTTGATATGCAAGTGGCAATAGCCACGCCAGCCACGCTCATGTGCAGACAAATAACGAAGAAGAGGTTAAGAACGGTATTTACGGTTCCTGCAATGAGCAATATATATAATGGGCGCCTTGTGTCGCCCATGCTTCGCAGAATAGCCGAGGCAAAGTTGAACACCATGAAAAACGGTATGCCGCAGAAATAAATTCTGAGATAGACCACTGCAAGACTCAACACGCTGTCTGGCGTGTCGATAAGTTCCAGTATAGGTCGCGCCACGATGATACCGAGCAACATGAGGAATATGCCGCTTCCCACGGACACCAGAGCCACAGTATGTATCGCATCCTTAATACTCTTGCTGTCATTCTGTCCGATGTGGTTTGAGATGATAACGTTGGCACCCATCGAAATACCCATAAACAGATTGATGAGAAGATTTATCACCGGGGCGTTACTTCCCACGGCGGCAAGAGCCTCCTTGTTGGCAAAATGTCCCACTACGGCAACATCAACTGAATTGAACAGCTGCTGCATCAAACTGCTTGCGGCGAGTGGTAGGGCAAAAATAAGAATCTTCATCAGCAATGGTCCGTGAAGCATGTCGATTTCCTTTTTGCCTTTATTTATACTGATACCCATTTCTTTTATTTTCCTGAATCCATTTTACGGTTGCAAAGTTACTCATTATTTTTATTTATACGATATATTGAGGAATAATATATATATGTCAGTTTTATAAAAAAAGATGACTTACGGAATAAAATCCGTAAGTCATCCCTTTTATTTTAGAATCTTTGAATTCTTGAATTTTCAATTCTTCAATTCTTGAATCTTTCAATTTTAATCATTCAGTGCTTTGAGCATTTCTTTAACCTCATCGTTAATCTTCTTAGCGAAGTCTTCCTTAGTCATAACGCCCTGGTCGCCGCCGCCCTGCTTACGCACGGCAACAGTACCGTCGGCTTGTTCCTTCTCGCCAACGACAAGCATATACGGGATACGCTTCATCTCGTTGTCGCGAATCTTACGACCAATCTTCTCGTTGCGGTCGTCAATCTTTGCACGCACGCCCTGAGCGTCGAAATATTTGGCGAGCTGCTGTGCATACTCGTTATACTTCTCAGATATAGGCAGGATAGCAACCTGATCAGGTGTGAGCCACAATGGGAAGTGACCTGCGGTGTGCTCGATGAGAACGGCGGTGAAGCGCTCCAAAGAACCGAACGGTGCACGGTGAATCATAACAGGAGTCTTCTTCGAGTTGTCCTCGGCAGTATATTCCAGTTTGAAACGCTCCGGCAGGTTGTAGTCCACCTGAATTGTTCCCAGCTGCCAACGACGACCGATAGCATCCTTAACCATGAAGTCGAGCTTAGGACCATAGAATGCAGCCTCGCCCTCTTCCTCGCGGCAGTTAAGACCTTTCTCCTTGCAAGCCTCGCGGATAGCGTTCTGACTCTCTTCCCAAATCTCGTCGCTACCGATATACTTCTCTGTATCCTTAGGGTCGCGGAGAGAAATCTGAGCCTCGTAGTTGTTGAAACCGAAAATCTTGAACACCTTGAGAATAACGTCGATAACATTCTCGAACTCAGCCTTCACTTGGTCCTGACGAACGAAGATATGAGCATCGTCCTGAGTGAATGTGCGCACACGAGTAAGTCCGTGAAGCTCACCGCTCTTCTCATAACGGAATACAGTTCCGAACTCTGCTATACGCAGAGGCAGATCCTTGTAAGAACGTGGTTTGCGGGCATAAATCTCGCAGTGGTGAGGACAGTTCATCGGCTTCAGCATATATTCCTCGTCCTCCTCAGGAGTGTGGATAGGCTGGAAAGCATCCTTGCCGTAGTGAGCATAGTGGCCCGAAGTAACATAAAGACTCTTGCCTCCGATACCCGGAGTGATAACCTCCTGATAGTTGTATGGCTTCAAGAGACTGCGCAACAGTTCCTGCAAGCGCAGACGCAACTGTGTGCCCTTTGGCAACCAGATAGGCAGACCTTTACCAACACGCTCAGAGAACATAAAGAGCTCCATCTCCTTACCAATCTTGCGGTGGTCGCGCTTCTTAGCCTCCTCGAGCATAGTGAGATATTCGTCGAGCATCTTCTTCTTTGGGAAGGTGATACCATAGATACGAGTCATCTGCTCGCGCTTTGCATCGCCACGCCAGAAAGCACCGGCAACGCTTGTAATCTTGATAGCCTTGATAGCGCCAGTGCTCATGAGGTGAGGACCTTTACAGAGGTCTGTAAACGATCCCTGTGTATAGGTAGTGATGGTACCGTCTTCAAGATCCTGTTCGATATGCTCGCACTTGTACTCCTGACCGTCGGCACGGAACTCCTTCAAGGCATCAGCCTTTGACACTTCCTTGCGAACGAGCGGTTCGTCTTTAGAAGCGAGTTCCTTCATCTTCTTTTCAATCTTCTCGAAATCGCTCTCCTTGATGATTGTGCCGTCAGCCGGCATGACATCATAGAAGAAACCGTTTTCTACAGCCGGACCGAATCCGAACTGAATGCCAGGGTACAACTCCTGGAGAGCCTCAGCCAGCAAGTGTGCAGATGTATGCCAGAAGGCATGCTTACCTTCCTCGTCTTCCCACTTGTACAATGTTACATTTGCATCCTCGTTGATAGGACGGTTCAACTCTACTGTTTCGCCATTTACGCCGCAAGCCAATACGTTGCGAGCCAAAGCAGGCGAAATGCTTTCTGCAATCTGCAAGCCAGTTACGCCCTGTTCATACTCACGAACAGATCCGTCTGGAAATGTGATTTTTATCATAATGTTGTTTTGTTTTTAGCGAGTGATACGAATACCCGCGATTGTTTATCGGCTGCAAAATTAGTATTTTATTCGTAAAACAAGAAAGGTTTTATGATATTTTATTCAAGTTTGGAATTACACCTTATTATATAGATAAAAGATGAATGCACTATTCTATTCTGATAAATGCATTATTTTATTCTCTTCACTCCATTTTCTATAACAAATCCCTTTGCTTGCCTTTCTATAAGTTTACCGTCAATAGAGAATGTCTTTATGTCTTGTCCGTGTGAATCGTCTTCGAAGTAAGGCGACATTATTCCGCTTGCGTCGATACCAACATGAAATGAAATATCCGTTCCGTCCATACGGATGCCGGTTACGGGCTTGCTAAGAGGGGTGCCGTCCCATAACAAGGAACTTGGCTTAGAAAAATCCGTAAATGAGGTGTTGTTAAGCAGACCAGGAAAGAGATCGCCGCTAATGGTAGACTTCGCCCAACTGTTGTCTGCTGCCATCATCATCACGTGTTGGTGCTTTGGATCAGCATTTACGGCATTTTGATTCCACACCTGTTCGTCGTAGTCGATATGTGTAATCATCAGTCCGCGAGCCGGCAAGTAGGCATCCCATCCATTCTGTTGACGGTTTTCGAGGATGAAATACTCATCGGGATTAGTAGGCGAAGAGAGTCGCACGGCATGGTTCGACTCGGCAAGAGGGGAGAGCACGTAGTCGCGCTCCATGGTAGCGTCGTCGTAGTTTAGCCATCCCACACTGTAACGCTCAAAGGCACTGTAGGATGGGGGAGTGTTGCCGTTGTTCAGATACGAACCGCTCGACATGATGTCCCATGATGCCATGCCATAGCCGCTGCTATACGTTACGTCGTAGATATCCGGCAGACCGAGGCAATGACCGTATTCATGGCAGAATGTACCGATGCCGCTAAAGGATTTCCCTTCGGCAGAATACTGGTCCGTGCGATATTCTGCAGAACAGGCATAAAGTCCAACACGTTTTCCTTGAATCTGCTGATATGCAAACTGTGCGCTCGCCTGCAGATTCCACATGTGAGGCCACACCGTATTGGCATCGCCACCGTCAGCTTCGCCGAGTCCGGCATAAATCACGTAGACCATATCTACGATACCATCTTTGTCGGCATCATAATCGTCGAGATTTATCAATCCCTGTTCTGCAGCCTTCTGTACGGCAGAGAAAATCATCACACTTGCGTTTTTGTCGCTGCCTTTGGCATTGTTAGCTCCATAATAACGATAAGGCATTTCCAAATCCACCGGACCGACCACATCGAAGGTAGGTTCAAACTGTCCCATAGACTGCGCCACGAAATAATCACGAGCTGAGCCTGTAGCCCCATTTCTGTTATACCCTTGCTGGTTCATCAGGTTGTAAATCTCCTCTCTTGTGTTGTTGAATTTCAGATCATCGAAATTCGCTAGGATAATTAGTCCGTGAGAATCCTTGCCGGGAGTTCTGCTTATTGTCTTTTTCAGATTTCCCATAAGTTGCGACCTTTCATTCAGAGTCGTTTTGCGCCTTTCTCTCAATATAGATTCAGCCTTTTCTGTCAATCTCGTAACAAAACCGTCTTCATTAATCGTTACGGCAAATCCATTCCCATCAACATAAGAGTGGGCATATTCGTCGCCCATGAGCGAGAGTGTAATACGCGAACCATCAGGTTGCGTGTAGACAAACGGACGCGGATTAGCGGGTACGGCAAACATTTTGACAGCCGTAATAGTCATCATTACAGATAATAAAAACCTTTTCATCTTACGATAACTTTCTTACCTTTATGAATAAATATACCGTGTGAAGGAGTAGAAACCTTCTCTCCGCAGATATTAAACCAAGAATCATCAGTCATTCTGTCAGACATAACCTCGTTGATGCCAGTAGCTTCACCGATGTTCAAGCTGATACTTCTTGAAGCACTACCGAGCGTAGCAGTGAGCACTTCCGTTCCGTTGCCCTTAATCTTAACCGTTCCGTCGCTTAGAATTTCTACAATATCATTTTTTGCTGTCCATGTTACCGTTCCGTAAGACGAATTACCCATAGACACTTTGAAGTCCTTGGTAACCTGTCCGAGCCAATCGCCATCAGCAAGCAAGACAGGAGTGGCATAGAGCACAGCCATATCACTATTCTCCAATCCCCCCATAGCAGGTCGCGTCAGCAGTCCGTCGGCATATACCCATTCGTTGCCAAGAGAACTTTGCATCTGCTCGCCCGTAAGTTCTGCAGTGTTCTTCTCTTGAGCCGTAACGGCGAAAGAGTTGTGGGCATACTGCTTGTCGTAGAAAATCTCGCTCAAGTCAGTAGGGTTAGAGTTTCCGATACACCCGGAGATGTTCTCACAGCTCATGGTTCCGAAATTCGCAATGCGGTGAACCTTGTCGTTCCACATAGGGTTGCCGATAGTTCCGCCCACACGTTGAGAACCCTTGTTTTCGATAAATCCATAATTTGCAATATCATTAATCAAGTTGCCTACAGCTTGTCCTGAATATCCAATCACACCGCCCACGGCACCGCCGTCGCACGAAACTGTACCGTAATTTGCACAGTTGCTAACGGTAGCTCCGCCCATCGTTCCGTCGCTTTGAGATATTATACCGCCGATAACACCGCCCACATAGGCAATACTTGAGTAAGAAGACGAAACATTGGCATAATTCGCAAGATTATATAGCCGAGCCTCATTGGTTGGATTAGCCACGATAGCCCCCACATACCTTCTGCCCACTACAGAACCCGTTACGGCGAGGTCGTGCACGGCACCCGTCTTGACCGTTCCGAAGAGTCCCACGTAGTCATCCGTCGGCATGTCGATATCAAGATTGATAGAATGTCCGTCGCCGTCGAAGTCGCCCTTGAAATATCCCTCAAAGCCGATCATCTGTTTAAACGGCTCCGTGATATCCTTAGTAAGGCGGAAAAACTTGCCGTAAGTCTGTTGCGTGTTGCCTTCTCCCGGAGTGTCTACCATAGAGCTAAGCTCCTTCAGGTCGTTCACGTTGCTGATAAGATAAGGGTCTGTGACAGAACCGGTGCCGCCAGAGAAAGTCTGCGCCATACCTGATACGGAGAAAAGTATGGCAGAAAAGAAAAATAGATTTTTTTTCATATTGTTGATTTTGATTTTATTATTTAATGGGAGAGCTGGGAGAGCTTGGAGAGTTTGGAGAGCTGGGAAGACTGGGGAGGACTGAATAGGACCATTATGACAAATAGGAGTAATAATTCCTCTTTCCTAATTCCTAATTCCTAATTATAATATAATTGCAAATTTCGCTTCATAGCAGTTGTTGTTCTCTCCGTCGAGATACAAGGCATGTTGCCAACCAAAGGCAATTGATAGAGCCTTGTTGCCCCATACTTGTCTTGAGTATTCGGCAGAGATGCCGAAAGAAGTCTCGCCTTTGTCGAAATACTTTCCGATTTGCTGGATAGTAGTTGTAAGCGAAGGGTCGCAGGCATTGTAGATGTCTGTTTCCGAACTGATGTTGTATCGATGACAAACGTTAGCTTTCATGCCAATCATGTTCTTCCCGAAGATATGGTCCATTTCGGCTTTTAGCTTGAAAAAAATATTGTCAGAATCAAATCTGTTTCCGGAGTCCTTGTGCTTGTTACTTATTGAACAGAATCCTACACCTGGTTCAAGACTCCATAGCGTACCATTGTGCAGTTCTGTCGTCCAATATCCGTCAGCCGTAATATTAGCCACAGAGCCATTATATTGTTCTTTCGTCCCGATTTGCGGGTAAACACTGCCCGACGGGTCGCCAAAGAGATTGTCGAAGCCCTTGCGGTCGGAGTATTCCCCATGGATTCTAACCCCGTAGCATTTACGGATAAGAGCAACGCATGCCGAGAACCTGTCCGTCTTCAGCTTGTTGAGCGGCATGCGGTTAAGGTCAGAAAGAATCCTTTCCCTCTGCGTGAACGTATATCCTATGTCCGCCATCCATCCGTAGCCGTTTCTTGGAGCGAGAGAGAGCGAAATGCCCAAGTTGTACCCTTTATAAAAAGAATTGTTGCTGTTTCCCGAAAAACGGGCGAAGTCGTTGGCAATGCCAGTAAGAAGAAACACCTTCTGCGCACCGAGTTCATTATAAAAAGCCAGTTCGTTAGTCTGTTTGTACTTCCCTGCATCCATGTTCACGGCGAGAGCATATCTCTTGGAAAAACCATATCCGAAAGACAGAGAACCGTATAAGTCAGCCACGGTATTATTAGGACGAGGATCATGGTCGCGGTATTCCGAAAGAGCCCGATATCCCAGTTCTACACCATAGAATATATCCTTAATCCGCTTGGAATATCCGCCATTAAGCTCATATTCTTCATATTTCATATTGCCACCTTTTGGGTCGCCCATCACATAAGGGTAGAGCTGAAAGAAATCGCTCGTTTCATTCCAAACCACGCTATATTTCCTCCCGTTCTCATACGAGGCGTTACCCCATACCAGGTCGTTGCTGCCAAGATGTTGCAAACTCGTTGCCTCAACCTTGAAAGCTCTCATCCCAGTGCCGAGTTGAGAGATTCGGGCAGTCGCCGATGGTTGAGAAATCCCCTTTAAACCGATTTCTGAGATAGAGGGTTCATTGATGATGTTCCTAAGAGCCGGCGAAGCAAACATATTGCTCTTAAATATCGTGCGTGTTGCTTCATGCTCCAGTTTCTTGTATAGGATACTGTCGGCGGCATGAACTTGCAAAGGGGAAAGCAACAGTAAGAGAAAGGCAAGCCCCCCCTCAGTCAGACGGGAGAAAAAGGAGCCCCCCTCAGTCCCCCCAAGGGGGGAAGAGAAGGACAAATGAGGGATAGAAAACTCCCATCTGACATGACAAAGGTGAAGAGAGTTAAAAAAACTTGGGATTGAAAATCTATGATTCATAATTCAGTTTCTTTTATTTTATCAGACAACTCAGGAGAATTATTCTTGTTAGTCAGCTCTCTCCCCCTTGGGGGAGTTGGAGAGAGCTCTATTTTTTCCAAACATGGAATGGATCCGCTTTCACCCTCGGTTCGAAGTCATCCGTAGAATTGTTTGTGTCCTGTAGGATAGCACGCTCACCAACCATTGAAGTCACCTTGCGACGCACGCTTTTCCCGAAACGAGAATCGTCGAAGTTGAAATCAGAGTTATAGGTAAATCCGCGGTCGAGAGCCGGTGAAGTAACAATCCACTGGAAACCAGCTTTAGTGCTCATGTTCACGGCATCCAGAATCCAACTGTTTGGCAGGCGGTAAGAGCTGCCCGTCATGTCAGCTTCGCCAGTAAGTCCCACGATGTGATAAGAATAGTCATACATATAGTCAGAGAGGAATTCCTTTTTGCTTGCATGCATTCTTGCCAGGGCATACGACTTGAATCCCTGAGTGTGAGGACTCCACACGGTGACAGAGTTGCTGTATATCTTTACGAGATTAGGCACGTTAGGGTTGTTCACGTCGGTAATCTGCGGATTAGTAGATTCGTCATACCATTCAAAGTCAGCCCCCGTAAAGTCCCATGAATTCGGGTTGGCAATAGTATGATTTACGGCATTGTCCACGATGAGCAGTTTGCCGCCCGGCTGAACCGGCACGTCATGTCCCGTTCCCGGAATCATATACATTGCACCGACAGCCATATCCGTATCCATGATGTCCGGTGAATAATTTTCTTTCATTGTAGTCATGAACTCGCTCTCTGCAATAACGAGCGAGTCGGCATAGAGCACGTGGTCGGTATTGTTGTAGATAACAAAATATTTGTCGGCATAATAGTAGTTGCCCGTTTTGTTAGCCGATCCGGCACAGAATATTTCGGCGAGGACGAAACCCATGGAATTCTTATTCTCGTCAAAGAACATTTGTGTAGATATGGATTGTGGTGCATCACTTACTGTTATACCTTCTTTGTAGGCAATGATGTCTGTTGAGCCTGACTTTCCCTCCTCATCGTTATAATTCATCTTTGCCTTTGCATTCATCTTGTAGTATCCGATAGGAACGTTTACGGTTGCCAATAGTCCATCTGTTTTAACATTGGTTTTGGTGAAACTTTTCTGTGAATTCAATTCCGTGAGTGTTATGTCAACAGAACTGATATTGCTGTTGTTGTATTTTTCCGGCAGTTCAAATTGAATTGTCAGAGGGTAAGTGATTTCACCATCACCATTGTCGTCGCTACACGATGCCATGCCAATCATACAGAGCATGAGCATCATAAAAAGTTTTAATTGTTTCATATTGTTGTTTTTTGTTTATTGTTAATGAGACTAATAAGACATATAAGACTAATATGAGAGTTGAGAGAGTTGTGAGAGCTGGGATAGCTGAAACTGAGATAGTTATCAGAACAGAGAGCTTGAGTAATTACTCCCCTCCCCTTGGGGAGGGGTTGGGGGAGAGGCTTTAAATACTGAAATTTACCTCCATTCCGAAATATGGTTTAGAAGTCCTTCTCACCTTCAGTCCGCTATTTGTAGTATAATCAGGCATATAGTCAATCATTCGGTTTACGAAGAGAGCCAGCTTCATCCACTTGCCGAAATCCTTTGTAACCTTCAGATTGAGGAACATATAGAATGGTACCTTCTGGCGGAGCCAGACAGAGTCGCTGTATTTGTTTACTAGCCATTGCAGATACATGTCACTCTTCGATTCCTCCGTATAGTCATGGATATTGCCATTATTGTCGATATATTTCAGTGGCACACCGTTGGTGCGGATAGATTGCGACGAGGTGTACCACATACATTCTGCCGTGAGCGAGAACGATAGAGCAAGTCGCGGAATATAAGTATCCGCCATGAAATTCGTGTTAAACTGTTCCCTTATGCTTCCCGATCTACTGTCGTAGTATCCTATATATAAGTCGTTCACGGGCGTTCCGTCCACCACTGCCGTTGTGTTGCTGCGGAACATCGGTTCGCTGTTCGTATAAGTCGTCTTAAACCATGCTCCGTTTACGGTCAGCCTCGTCTTGATTATTTCAAATCTCTTGGTAGCAATCTGCCATTCCAGTCCCTCCTTAACCATCTTACTCCCATTCGTCGTCATGCCATACGAGCCAAGAACCTTCTTGTCAGTAAACGGCAGGTTGTCGAGCGACGGTTTGCTGTTTAGCGAATTTCCGTCTATACAACTCTCATCGTAGTCGCGATAAGCATAAGACTTTACCGCTGATGATGTGCGGAATCCGTCGTTCATCTGTTCGCGAAAATACGTTACGCTCACAGAGTTGCCATCCCATGTAGCTCCGAGTCTCACCTCCCATTTGTCGTTGTGTGCAGGCTTGAGCCCATAGTTCGTCGGGTTGTCGATATACGTTTTCAGAAACAGCCGACGGTAGTCAGGATTCAGATTAAAATAATTCAGTTCGATAAGATCCGTATACACCTTGTCGGGGTAAATCTGCAAAAGGGTAGGGAACTTAGTCTGCCGTCCCCAGCCGCCGTTAATGTCAATTGTCATCAGTTTATCGCCCATAGAGAACTTCGGAAATTGCCACTGCACATTAAATCGCGGGTCGAGATAAACCTTGCCGCTCATTTCGTATTGTCGGTCGAGATAAGCCAGCATACTGCCCCTCACGCCAAGTTGAGCCGTAAGCAAGTTCTCGCCAACAGACATCTTCAGATTATCCTGCAAGTAGAAACTCAACTGATGCATAGCAGGAATATGGCTGTATATTCGCGGACGGTATGGTGTGCCCGGTGAGACAGGTCGCGATGGGTCATATTGCTGTCCCCTTCCGTAGTTCTTGTCCATTTTCCATTCCGCTCCGGCAGTGATGCTCTGCACGAGCTTCCCTGTGGTCAAGCCAAACAATCCCTTCAACTTAGTATAGAGATTCAGCGGTTTGCCGTCCACCATTACATTAGATAAATACTGGTAAGGCAGATACACCCCGTCGTGTTCTCCCTCTTCGAGTGAAGTAGAAGCCGCCATGTCGCGACTCAAACTGATAGCCTTCTGCTGCTCAATGCGGCTCCATTCGTAGGCGGCGGCGACATCAAAAGTGAGGGATTTAAGAAACGATTCATTTTTTTGCGTGAGCAATAGCGAGTGAGACATGCTCAGTCGGTTGTAGCTCGACTTATAACTGTCGTCCTTCTGTTTCAAAATTTCCGGGTCGTGTTTCTCGTCGTCAAACGACCCCGTATAGTCCGTGTTGCTTCGCCAGCGCAACTGCATAGAGCCGAGCCGCCACGTGTCTTGCAACCTTGCCGAAGCCGTGAGCCGTTTGTAGTTGTTCATAGGGTTACGCGGGTCCGACTTCGCATCGAGAAAGTCCAGACCGAGATTCATTATAAAACTACCAAACTGCATGCCCTTTCCGGCATAAAGCAATTTGCTGTAAGAGTCAGCCTTAAAGCGAGCCTCAAACGGCGTGGCCTTCAGTTTGCGCTTGATAAGCACCACACCACTCGTCAAATCGCCATATTCCACCGGGGCAATACCGCGGATAACCTCCACACTCTCGATATTGTCTGTAGGAATGCTGCGCATATCCACACCGCTCGTGGTATGGTTGCGCCCGGCATCCGGGTCGCCAGAAGTAGAGCTCGAAGCCTGTTGCACCAGCTGCATATTGGCGTTGCTGTTAATCGGAATACCATCGGTAATGAAAACCGTACCCATCGAACTCACGTCGTAGTTGCTTCCGCCCGAGCCAGCCTGTCGCAGTTTTATGCTGTTGGCATTAGTAAGGTCGGGCAACTGGGTAGTTCCTCCCGGCAAAAGCGACAAGAGATCGGTGAAGCTCGACGGCTGCAGATGCTCGATAGCCTTGCGGTCAATAACCGATGATGTGGTGATGCCCTGCGACTCATGCGCCGTAACCACCACCTCGCCAAGCATCTTGTTGTCCTGCTTCAGCTTGACGGTAACGTTCGCCGTGCAGCCAGCAGAGCAGTTGCACTGTTGCGATATGTCGCAGTAGCCGAGATACGACACGTTGACGATATACCTTCCGCCTTCTACATTATTAATATAAAAGTTTCCCGCCATATCGCTCACTGTAGTATGCTTTCTGCCGCGGCTGTCGGTAATAGTAACCGTGACATAAGGAATCGCCTCGTTGGTTACGGCATCCACAACCTTACCTTTCAGATTGTCAGCCTTAGCCATCGTAGCGAACATCAGAATTAATGCAGTAGATATGTATTTTTTCTTGAATTTCTTCACTTGATTAGTCAGTCATCAATGTTTTTGTAATCCTCTATTTCTTTCTTGGATTTCTCTCTTTAATATTCCGCTGCAAATATAATGCGCTTTTATTATCTGCGAAATACCTAAAATTAATGATTTTTAAGTTGGCAAATGCAAACTCTATTATCAATCATGTATATGTAAGTGTTACACTAATGCAAACGTTATCATTGTCTTATCTCGATATTCTCCATAAAAGGATAGATAGAGCAAGTAAAATTCTAATACATTTGCAACCGAAAATAATAAAAAGCTAATAACTTAGACCTCTGTAAAAAACAGAGAGAGTACTAATAACATAATGTAGCATATATACAATAATAAATTAAAGCTAAAATTCAAACTAATGAAAAAGTCAACTAAATGTCTGTGGATTCTTATGCTGTTACTAATATTGTCAGCAAATATGAGAGCAGCAGATGTCTATCTGCTTACAGCAGAAATGGTTAACGGCACGGTGGGAAAATACGAAGTGCCAAGTAATCATCAGATGCTTCCGAACACGGCATACGGAAGTAATGTGTATTCACTGAAAATCACTTCCATGCCAGAAACAGGATTCTCATTTCGTATCGGTGTGACAGGGTGGGGAAGCCAGATGCAGCCATACGCCAATAACGACCCTCTGACAATAAATGAAGAGGGAACACAGAATGCTGTATCCTATTATATATCCAATAAATGTTACGGTAGTGACAATGCTTGGAGAGTAAGTTATACGAACGGGGAATATGAATACCTCACGGTAAATGTTGATATCACGGAAGGAGAGACAATACGGCGTGTGTGGATAGATGGTAAGAAGAAGGGCTCAGGAGGAGGCAACAGTCCTGTTGATCCTTCGGAGATAAATGCAGTTCCGGGATATTATCTTGTAGGCAATTTCTTTTCACCATATAATATAGGTGGAGAATACAATCCAGGTGGCGACGGTTCAACGATAAGCTATACAAAGCATCTGTATTTCAAGTTTGAGCAACAGAAAGACGGAAGCTATACATATAACATTCCGGCATGTCTAACGGCTCATGCACAGATACTGGCAGTAAACGAAGACGGAACAAAAAAGGTCTACGGACCGGGAGCCATCTATGACCTGCATGGTGCTAAAAACGAGGCTGGGGCATGGCCGCTCACCAACGGAACAGTGGGAACAATAGGGGAGACACCGACAGAAGGCTGTTTAAAACTCCTCGGTTCGACAACGATAGCTGAGGGGACGAACTATTGGAACCTCGTTACGCGTAACGACGGACAGACCGATGATGACGGTATGTACACCTTCACCTTTACGCTTGACGAAAGCGGTAATCCTTCCGACTGGCAGGTAAAGCATGATGCAAAAACGCGAGTGGCTTATCTCCTTAGTAATATGGACGGGGCAACGGCACATCCGCTATATAACACTCGTGAGAATAATACCGGCGGATATAGCAACAATACTGAAGCTTCGCTTTATTTTAACGGAACGAACAGTTATTGGGGAATCGGATATGTAGTGAACGACGTTAATTCATCAGAACAGCATGAGCAGGCAATAAAGGCAACGCCAAACCTGCATGCCACTCAGAGTCTAAGCAACAATTCGGGAACCCACGAAAAACTCTTTTTCCTCGGTAACGGCGGAAATGACTACAATTCCAGCAGTCAGTATCGCGACAAGGTATGGGCGAACCAAAAGCCATTCACCCTGAATCTTCACGGTATAAAGAGAATTCAGTATAATCCGAACCGTGGCGACAACGAACTGGTAAAGCAGGACGGCAGCTATGGCACATCGGGCAGTATTTATGTGAACGGCAGTACGGCAGACTTCCTAATAAACACCATGTCTATGATAGGTGATGCCGTGAATGGAACAATAGATGAGGATTCAAAGAACTGGATCTATACTTCTACGGCAGGTGATATGAACTATGATGCCAATGAACGTTGCTTCTCGCTTACCTTATCCACCCTTGGCGAAAAATACAGCACGTCATATTTCAGATTCGTTGCCAACCATGATACAAAGCAGAATTGGGCAGAGACTGACGACAACCTTTCTAACAATACCGGTTTTGCAAGAACTGTTTATGATGCCGACGAGGATGAGCACCATTCTTGTATGGCAGGCGATGCAAACGATGTGCAGTTCCGTATAACGGCAAGGGAAGATGAGACGACAAACGAAAGCGGAACTTTGTATAAAAAGGATATTCTCTGGAACCGTCCAGAGGGAATATGGACGGTAAGGTTCTATCCAGAGCTTGACAAAAACGGGAATGACATCTCTCGATATACTATATCAGGAACAAAGATAATAAAGATGCCGTTCACTTATCGTGTGGGGAAATTTCTCAGAACATACAGTAATAATGTGGCAATGGCACCAGTAGACGACAATGTGAAAGTGTATGAGGCTTATAAATATGAAAAGCCGGAGAAAGTGGAAAACCGCTATTCACAAGGTAAGATATACCTTCGCCAGCTCAAGTATGTTCCGGCAAACACGGGAGTAGTGTTGATAGGAGAAGTGCCGGCAAACGGAACATTCACTGATGGGGAAAAGCTGAATTTCTCTTTGAAGGAAGGACCGTCGGATGTCTTGTCGGAGCAAGATGACTATAAAGCTTTATGGGCAAATGCAGACAGCTATGCCGGTGACGAATGGAACAATTATCTTGTGCCTACGGTAAAGGCGGTGCCTAACCTTGGCAACGCTGCTGAAGATGCAAACGGCAATATAACTCATCGCTTCTTCGGACTCGGCAATTTCCATTCAACCAACTATTACAAGCAGATGCAGACTGGCGATGACTATATCGGCTTCTTCCGCTTTACGGCGGACGGCAGAAGTGGGGCAAACAAGGCTTACTTGAGTATTCCGGCAAATGCTACCGTAGATGATGGAGTAGGGGCGAAGTTCGGTTATATCGACTACAACGGACAGTTTATAGGCGATGAAACAGATACCGATAATCAGCCGCTTGCAAAAATGACTATTATCTTCGATGATGAAGAAAACGAAGGCGGTGTAACGGATATTGAAGACGTAGACTTGACTGCTGCCGACGGGGCGTACTATTCAGTTATGGGCATTAAGACAGACCGTCCGCTAAAGGGTGTATATATCCACAATGGAAAGAAAATAGTTATAAGATAATATTGTCGAATAATTTTGTAAAAGAAAAAAGTATATGAAAAGTTATATTAAGCCAGAGATAATTGTCTATAGCGTAAATATTGAATCATTGCTTGCTGCAGAGAGTAATGGACAAGGATCTGAATGGGGAGCAAAGAACAACAATGGAGTTATTTGGCTTGAAGATGATAGCAGTTCCTCGACTTGTTACAACAGTCTTTGGGATGACGACGATGATACGGAAAGGTAGTTTTTAATAGGTAAATAGTTGTTAGAGGATAAGTTTTGTTAGGTCGAGAGGCAGTTTCCAAGTGTTTTTTCCTTTATTGCGGCAGAAAACACTTTTTGATTGCCTCTCTTTTTCTTTTAGACGCCATTATCAGGAATAGTATTTGTTGAATTTTTGATATTAAAAAAAGAAAAACTTGCAAGTTTACGTTTAAATTTTTACCTTTGCGCCATACTATTAACAAACTAACCTAACGCATAATGAAACATTTACTACATTCATTGACGCTTTGCGTCGTGATGCTCTTTGCCGCTATTGTGGCAAAGGCACAAGGGGATGTTACGGCAAAATGGGACTTCAAGAACGATCTTCCTGAAGGAATACAAGCCGCGACAAACTACCAAGGAACTACAGTTGATATTCCTTCTACCGTAGAAGGAATAGTTATGCATGTTGATGCAACAAAAGGAAAACTCTATTGCGTCGGCAGAAACAACGCACAGTTCAACGAGGGAACAAAGCTTCAGGTTCCTGTAAAGTCTACCCGCGACATCGTCGTGGTGGAAAACTACCCTAACTACCAGAGCTACACCATCGGCGGAGTGGCAGCAACAGCCGACGTGACCGAGCACCGTGCTACAACCAACGAGGTGGCTAAGGGATATGTGGAGATTGTAGGCACTGCAACAAGCTATCTGTATAGCGTGCAGGTTACCTTCGTTTCGGCTATCACCACAAAAGAAATCTACAAGACTGATTTCTCTAACTGGGGTGCTTACGAAACAGCTGCAAACGACAAAGAGGTAACTACTGCTACATGGAAGACAAAATACAGTCATGAGACTCTCACATTCTCTGTGTTCAACACTCAGATTGGAGCAACAAACTTCAATACCAGTAAGTTCCCGGATTGGACAGGCGGTATGCTGATGGCTGCAAAGAGCGATAATCCATACATCGAGACTTCGGCTCTCGCTTCAATCACAAAGGTTCACTTCCGTCATGGAGCTACCGGCGGAAACCGCGGATGGAAGCTCCTTGCCAAGGGCGATGGCGATGCTGACTGGGTAGTGGTTTCAAGTTCGGTTGCAAATCCTGCCGGAGGCTGCGACGTGGATGTTGATATCAACAAGACAAACTGCCAACTCCGCTTCGAGAATATCACAAACAATCAAAATGCTTATCTCCTCGAACTCGCTATCTATGGACAGGTGGATTTGTCTAAGACTCCTGCCTTAGGTAAGGTTACGGTGAACGGCACCGACTATCAGACTGCCGACATCTGCGAGGAGGACAACGACGGCAACATGTGTGCCACTATCGAGATTTCAAAGAAGGAGCAGATGGTTGACAAGGACAATAACCCTGTTGTTTTCGGTACTCCCGATAATGGCGAAATACAGAGCATTGAATATACAAAGGTGGACGACATGAGTACTCTCGTTACTGCCGTTGTAAAGGCTGGCGACCAGACCGCTACATACAAACTGACCGTGGCTTTCAAGCCTGACTATACTCTTACATATTATAATACTGACGGCACTGTGCTCGAGGCTACTCAGCAGGTGGAGAAGGATTCGCCTATCGCTACGCTCAGAAACTCTGACGGTGTGATCGTGGCTGACGGAAAGGCTTTCCGTGGATGGTTTGAAGAGGCTGACGGCGGCAGAAAATATACTGCCGAGGATATCGTAACAGGTCCTACTGCTCTTTATGCCGTGGCTACAGATATCGAGGTGGCAAGCGACGTGAACCGCTATACATACAATCTTACCGACCCTTACTTCTATGCAGAAGACCACGAAGGATTCAATCCTACTGCCGGTGCGTTCCACGACAAGCAGCATGGTTGGGCTTTTGGTGCAGACGACAAGATTGACATCATTTCCGGTCGCCACTCGCTCATCTTCCTTACTGGTTGCAAATACAGCGGTGCTAACACCGTTACTTTGAAGAACGGTGAGACAGAGGTGGGTACTATTCCTCTCGACAAGACTAACGACGGTATGATGCAGAGCATCGAATACACTGGCGAGCCGGGAACTCTCACTCTCTCGTTCGACGGCGGAATGTATATCCACAAACTCGTAGTTGCTAACCTCGGTGATGCTTCTACTGAGAAGAACGAACTCGGATATTATGTTGTTGAGGCTGGAAACGCCGGCAACTTCCTTACAATGCTCGACCTCGCCAATGCTAATGCTAAGGCTGACGAGCGCACTTGTATCTTCTTGCCTAACGGAACTTACGACCTCGGTGAGACTGCGCTTACCACTGTTTCGGGCAACAATATCTCTATCATCGGACAGAGCATGGACAAGACCATCATAAAGAATGCTCCTAAGGTGAAGAACGAGGGTATCGGTACTACGGCAACACTCTACGTTACTGGCAAGAATCTCTATATGCAGGACTTGACTCTGCAGAATGCTCTCGACTATTACAACTCTGGTTCTGCCGGTCGTGCAGTATGTTTGCAGGACAAGGGCGACGGCACTATCTGCAAGAACGTGAAGATGCTCTCTTATCAGGATACTTACTACAGCAACGGAAATGGAAAGTACTATTGGGAGGATTCAGAAATCCACGGTACGGTAGACTTCCTCTGCGGTGGTGGCGACGTATATTATAATAGGTGTAAGATTGTTGTTGAAAAGCGTGCCAAGGACGGCAAGGGCGGTTGTACTATCGCTGCGCCTTATACTGACAATGGTTGCCAGTGGGGGTATGTCCTCAATGAGTGCACTGTAGACAACTATGCCGAGAACTTCAACTTCGGACGTGCTTGGGGTGGCACTCCTCGTTTGGCTTACTTGAACACAACTCTCCTCCAGCCAGACATGATTATAAAGGATCGCTTCACTACTGGCGGTATGAATGTTCCTGCCGACAAGTTCGTGGAGTATAACACTATGGATGCTCAGGGCAATGTGGTTTCTCCTGCATCTAACGTGCTCACTTTCAAGAAAGACAAGAAGGAGAATACTATGGAGACTATACTTACTGCCGATCAGGCTGCCGAGTATGCTCTCGACAAAGTGTTCCCAACATGGACTCCAGATGCTGACTGCGCTCAGATCGGTCTCGGTCTGCTTTCTGCAACCGACGGCAATATCTCTTGGACTGCTGCTGAGGGTGCAAAGGCTTATGCAGTATTCTATGATGATAAGTTTGTTGATATGACTTCTGCTACAACATGGCCTGTTGCTGCTGGTGAGTCGGCAGACAAGTTCGTGGTTCGTCCTGCAAACGCTATGGGTGGTTTCGGTGGCGGTTCTACAACTACCACTGGCATCAACTCTCTGAAGGTAAATGCCGAGAATGTTGCTTCTACTATATTCTATGACCTTCAGGGGGCACGTGTTGACGGCAGTCAGCATGGTGTTCTCATCATGGTTCAGAAGATGACCGACGGTAGCATCAAGACATCAAAGGTTATAAAGTAATATCCTATACCTTATTTATATAGAGAGCGGCATCCCCATCGGTGCCGCTCTTTTCTGTTTGTAGTATGCCAATTATCACAAGTTCTTATGCAAGATATTTTAGACAAAAATATTATCTATATGCACTTCCCATAATTGGCATTATGCCAACAAGCTACGCATAAAGATTTAAAGAAATTTATGGGTACAGGGAGTAAAAACGTTTGCATTTAGGGGCTAATTTAGCAGAATTTGGCTTTTTAACTATAGATTTTGCTATTTCTACATTAAAAATCATTATCTTTGCAAAATCTTTTTAATATTATTTTTTTAATTAATAACTATGTTTGGTAATTTGAAATCTTTTAGACTGGGGCTTATTGCGCTCCTGCTCTTCGTAGTGGGCAGCCTGTCGGCACAGTCGTTGAAAGGAAATGTGAAGGACAGCAACGGTGAACCAATCATCGGTGCTACCATTCAGGAGAAGGGTGCCAAAAACATGGCAGTTACCGATCTTGACGGTAACTTCTCCATCAATCTTTCCGGAGGCAAGCAGATTACTGTTTCATACATCGGTATGAAGACAGCTACTGTTAATGTCAGCGGAAAGAGCAGTGTTAATGTCGTAATGGAAGACGAAGCTACGACCCTTAACGATGTCGTGGTAATCGGTTACGGTACGGTAAAGAAAAAGGATTTGACCGGTGCCGTTACTTCTGTTAGTGCAAAGGATTTGGCTAACATCCCTGTATCTACTGCTTCTGAGGCTATTCAGGGTAAGATGGCAGGTGTGACTGTTACTACAACAGAAGGTTCGCCTGATGCTGACGTGAAAATCCGCGTCCGTGGAGGTGGTTCGCTTTCTCAGGACAACTCTCCGCTTTATATTGTAGACGGATTCCCGGTAAGCTCTATCAGCGATATTGCTCCTAACGATATTGAGAGTATCGACGTTTTGAAGGATGCTTCATCTACAGCTATCTATGGTGCACGTGGTGCAAATGGTGTTGTTATCGTTACTACAAAGAGCGGTAAAGAGGGTAAGGTTCAGGTAAACTTCGGTGCTTCTCTCGGTATCCGTAAGGTGATGAAAGAACTTGATGTCTTGTCTCCATATGATTATGCTAAGTATCAGTATGAGACTCAGTATGGAAAGGATCAGGAGTACGGCGACTGGAGAGATATGGATATTTGGAAGTCTGTTGCTGGTAGCAACTGGCAGGATAAATTGTTCGGACGTACAGGTCTGCAGCAAATTTACAACCTCTCTGTAAGCGGTGGTTCCAAAGATACAAAGTTCAATATTAGCTACTCTCGTACTGACGACAAGAGTATCATGATGGGGTCTGACTTTACAAAGGACAACATCAATGCTAAGTTGAATACAAACCTGAACAAATGGCTTTCTCTTGACTTCAATGCACGTTTGGCTTATTCTGTAGTAAACGGTTTGAACTCTGGTGGTGATACAAACGATTCAAGTGCTTCAAACTCTATTATCAACAAGGCAATCACATATCGTCCTGTTGAACCGCTGAACGCTACTGATGACGATGGCGACGAAACATCTTCTACAGATATTGATCCTTACGACCGTATGAACGGTACTTACAAGCAGCAGCGTCGTTTCCGTCAGGATTATAACGCTGGCTTAAACTGGAAACCTTTCAAGCATTTTACTTTCCGTTCTGAGTTCGGATATACTTGGCGTTATGAGAATATAGATCAGGCTTGGGACAAGTTGGCAACTCGTAACGATAATACAGGTGCCGGTGCTCCTAAATCAAGAATTACTCGTACTGATGTTCGCAACTGGCGTAATGCTAACACCTTGACATACGATACAAAGAATGCTTTTGCAAAGGGGGACCGCTTGAATGTATTGGTAGGTCAGGAATGGTCAAGCTCTCTGCAGAAAGATTATTACTCTTCTACAATAGACTTCCCAACAGACTTTACTCTCGGTGAGGTTCTTGCTCATCAGGGAGCCGGTACACCACAGAATAATGCAAACCGCATTGGTGCAAAAGACAATATGGCTTCATTCTTTGGTCGTATCAACTATACATATGCAGACAAATATCTTTTGACTGCAACATTCCGTGCTGACGGTTCAAGTAAGTTCGCTTCAGGCAATCGCTGGGGCTTCTTCCCTGCTGTCGCTCTCGGATGGCGCATCAGTGAAGAAAAATTCCTGAAGAATGCTAAATGGCTTTCTAACTTGAAGCTGCGTTTGAGTTATGGTGAAGCTGGTAATAACCGTATTCCTTCAGGAAGTATCTATCAGCCGTTCTCTTTCCCTAATGACTACAGTAAACTGAAAGAGCCTTACTTCGGAGGTCTTCTTAATACTGTAATGGAACTTGGTAATACTAAGTCAAACACAGATTTGAAGTGGGAGACAACTATTACACGTAACGTTGGTTTTGACTTCGGTGTATTGAACAGTCGCATCAACGGAACATTGGATTTCTATTGGAATACAACGAAAGACTTGCTTATGAAGAGCAAGATATCTTCAAGCTCTGGTTACAGCTTTATGTATAAAAACTTCGGTCAGACCTCTAACAAGGGTGTCGAGCTTGCTCTTAATGCTTCAATCATTGAGAAGAAGAACTTTACATTTAGCATGAGTGCCAATATCTCTTACAACAAGAACAAGATTGACAAGCTGAATACGGGTGCAGAGTGGGATACGAACTATGGTATTCCTGACTGTGCTACAACACAGAACTTCCGTGTCGTAGAGGGCGGCTCGCTTGGTGAAGTATGGGGCTACAGACTCCGTGGCTATTATACTGCTTATGATGCTGAGAAGAATCCAAATGGTGAACTCGTATGGAACGGTAAGAATTGGGCACTCCGCGATGGTATCGTAGACAATAGCTCAAAGATTATGGGTACTCTTGCTCCTGGTTCTCCAAAACTGAAGGTTGATAACGAAGGCAATGTTGTAAAAGAAAAGCTTGGTAATACTATTGCTCCTTGGGCTGGTGGTTTCGGCTTCAATGCTACATTCTATGGCTTTGACGCTTCTGTATTCTTCAATTATCAGTTTGGTAACAAGATCGTTAATGGTACGAAGCTTGGTTCTTCATTCTACCACGATACCCGAAAGGGATATAACCTCAATGGAGATTTCGTGAATAGATATACCAATATAGATCCGGCAAATGGATTGTCATTGGCTAATCCTACAAATGTGGCACAGTATTATGGTGGCGATGAAGCTGCTGTTATTGCACGTTTGAATGAGATAAATGCAAATGCAAGCATTTACAATCCTGTATCTGTTACAAAAATGTATCTTACAGACTATTTCGTAGAGAGCGCTTCATTCCTTCGCTTGCAGAATTTGACCATTGGTTATACTCTGCCTAAGAAGTTGCTGAAGAAAGTATTCTTGAACAATGTACGCTTCTACTTCACAGGTTATAACTTGCTGACTATAACAGGTTACTCTGGCAATGACCCAGAGGTTGACTCAAGTAGCAAGAAGTCTCCTATGTCTCCGGGTGTAGACTATGCTTCTTATCCAAAGAGCCGTCTGTATGTATTCGGAGTAAATGTTTCATTCTAATATATAATAAGGAGTAAAACAAATGAACAATATATTAAAGACAATAGTATTCGGTGGTGTAGCTCTTGCAACATTGTCTTCTTGCAGCGATTTCCTTGATCAGAAATCTCCGTCGGATACCGACGCCAGCAATGTTTGGCAGTCTACATACTATACTCAGAATGTGCTTAACAAGGCATACGGATTGCTTTGTGAAGACTACACTTACTCTCAGGTGTTCTGTTATACTTTCATGACAAATACAGACATTGAGTTTGCAAATGCATATGGCGAAGGCAATGCCAAGGCTGAAGGAAAAGGACGTGATCTAAATAACTATTATGCTGACAACGATGCTTCTTTCCAGAAGTCTCGTGATGCATGGGATCATATTTATGAGAGCATCGAGTATTGCAACAACATAATAGAAGGATTGAAGGGAATCTCTCCAGAGACAACCGACAAGACTGAAAAGCAACTTCTTCAGTATAAGGGCGAGGCCCTTACCTTGAGAGCTATGCTTTATCATGAATTGGTTCGCAACTGGGGTGATGTGCCTTTCAAGACAGAGCCTACAAAAAATGACCTTTCCAATATCAATACCGGTAAGACAGACCGTGATGTAATCATGGATGCTCTTATTGCAGACCTTGAAGAGGCTATAAACTATCTGCCTTGGGCTGGTCAGAGTGGTTACACCACAGAACATATGACTAAGGGATATGCTCATGCACTCCTCGCACAGATTGCTCTGCAGCGTTCAGGATGGGCTATTCGTGAGGCTGCAAAGGAGGGGTACGTTACTGCTACAGAGAACAGCGATCCTACATATCCAACTCAGCGTTGTAGCGATGCCGACCGCACAAAATATTATCAGCTTGCTCTTACTCATCTGAATGCTGTTATCAGCTCAGGCAAACATAAGCTTAATCCAAGCTTTGATGATGAGTGGACACTTATCAACAAGCAGATTCTCGATACTCAGTATCAGGAGAACCTCTTTGAAGTAGCTATGGGACTTGGTAACTCAAGTGAGCTTGGTTACGGTATTGGCGTTCGTTTCGCTGATCAGTGTGCCTATGCTTTGAAGGGTAACTCTTCGGCTAACGTTCAGCTTCCTTCTACACTCTTCTGGATGTACGACCATAGCGGTAAGGACACACGCCGCGATGTTACATGTTCAGACATGGAGATTAAGGTTGATAATGGTGTAACGACAGAGACTATGCTTGGTAACAAACCTTTCAATATCTATTGTGGTAAGTGGGATGTACGCAAGTTTAGTGACGATTGGTCGGCTATGGCTAAGGTGAAAGGTGTAAAGTTTGGTACAGGTATCAACTTTGTAAAGCTGCGTTATTCTCAGGTGCTCCTTTGGTATGCTGAGATTATGAATGAATTGAATGGTAACCCGGATGTTGCTACCGGTGGTTGTGGCATGACCGCCCGCCAGGCTCTTGCAGAGGTTCACAAACGTGCTTATGCTGATGCAGACAAGTCAGTTGCACAGAGCTATATTGATGCAATACCTTCAGACAAAGACGCTTTCTTCAATGCCATCGTAGACGAGAATGCATTGGAGTTTGCTGGTGAAGGTGTTCGTAAATACGAGCTCGAGCGTTGGAACCTGTTGAGTGCTAAGATTGACCAGATGAAGGAAGACTACAAAACTCAGATTTACGAGTATCCAGAGAAACTGTATTACAAGACATATACAGAGAATGGACTCGTAAGGATTGATATGAAGTCTATCCGCTGGTATGATAGAGAGGCTCCAGAGAATGCTGCAGACTACAAGTATGTTACATTCTGGGGAGATGAGGGTAAGGAGTCTAACGTCAAGAAGACAAACGTTGCGAACCTTGAGTTCTTGAGCGGTGGTCTTAATCTTACGGTAAAGAACCGTTACCTCTTGCCTATCTACAGTTCTACAATTAATGAGTCTGAGGGCTCTTTGCAGAACTCTTACGGATTCATCCATAAATAATATTTAATTTCGAATATAAAATGAAACTGAATAAATCAATTATAAGCAAGGCACTCTTTGGAGCTATGATGTTCCTTGGAGGTGCGTCGTTCACGGCATGTACCGAGACGAACGACTGGGATGTAGACCCTGCTTACGACCGTCTGTTTCACTCTTCAAAGGTGAGCATAAGCGCAGGCGAGGACAATGCAGAGGTAACATTCAAGAAAATGCCTAATGCTGAGTACTATGTTATCGAAATCAGTACTGATACTCTTTATGATGACGTAGAAACTACCGAGCACAGCATTTTCTATGGAGATAAGGAGGATGCGAGAATCACGACTTCTCCGTTTACTATGACTGGACTTGAGGGTTCTACAAAGTATTATTTCCGTATTAAGAGTTGTGCCACAACAGGCAAGGGATCTACTTGGAAGTACCTTGATGATTCTGAGTATAACTACAGCTTTACGACAAAGGCTGAGCAGATTATTACGGATGTTGTGCCTGGTTCCAATAAAGTTCAGGTAAACTTCACTCCAAACAAACAGCTCACTAAGGCACAGATTGTAAAAGATGATGAAGTTGTCGTTGAGAAAGATGTTACGGCTGAAGAAATTGCAGCCGGTACGTTGACTATCGGCGGTGAGGCTGTTCAGGCAAAAACTTCTTATACCGTGCAGTTGTTGAATGGCGAGAATGTTCGCGGTAAGATGAAGTTCAAGACAACAGAGGCTTATCCTGACGGATATGAGATTATTACCCTTGCAGATGGCGACGACATTCGTGCTCTTCTTCAGAATGCAGCAACAGACAAGGTTGTTATTGTGTTCCCACAGGGAATGGAATACACTGCTACTTCTACAGAAGCTGCAGTTGCTAACATCAAGATTCCAGAGAATATCAAGTCTGTTTATTTCTGGGGTGCTGCAGGCGATACAAAACCTTCATTGAAGTTTAAGGGCGTTTCATTTGAATCTTCAGAGATGGATGTACTGCGCTTCTATAATCTGGATATAAAGTATGGTTCGAATGGTGATGGTTATGTGGTAAATCAGGATGGCACGTTCACCCTCAATTCTCTTGAGATGGAAAAATGTAACGTTCATGAAATCCGCGGTATATTCCGTTTCCAGAAAATCGTAAATTCAAATGTCAATGCAATGAAGATTAATGATTGCGTATTGACAGATATTGGTAGTTATGGTGTGGTCAACACGAAGGATCAGGCTTCTCTGACTCTTGGTACGGTGCAGATTTCAAACACTACATTCAATACAATAAACTCTGTATTGACAAACACGAGTCAGGCAAACTTCTCGATAACACTTGACCACTGTACTATTTGGAACTGTGTTCCTGCAGGCAAGCCTTACTTCGATGTTCAGAAGAAGGAAGGGGTATCAGTATCTTGTACAAACACTTTGATTGGTGTTAATAATGGAGGTTATGATCCAACTAAACCAATGAAGGGAAATAGTATGAAAGATATAGTTAATCAGGATGGAACATTGTATACATCTGACTTCACATGGGCAGAAAACTATACAATTGGTTCTCAGATTACCGAGACATCTGCTGAACTTTGGGTGAATCCAGCTAAAAAGGATGGTGATTTCACCGTTAAGAATAGCTCTTACAAGAATATTGGTGACCCACGTTGGATTCCGGCAGAGTAATTTAGAAACATAGTTATTATACATTCCAATCGGGAAGAGGCTTTGGCAGTTTCTTCCCGATTTTCTTTTTGCTCTTTGTGCAAGTACATTATGTCTTGTCTGTTATTCAATGAATAACGTTTGAAATATTACATGGCAGAACAATTTATTGACTATCGTGCCGATATGGAAAGGCCATTACCAATGATATTCCAGAGCAGATATTTGACGATAAAAGACTTCGACAGAAGTATGAATCTCTTTAAACTTGATTTTCCGAATGATGAAGTAAAGCGAGGCTTTGTTGTTCTTTTGGCAGATTATCGGAAATGGGAACCATAGACGATAGAAAATCGGAAGAGTAATATCCTCTTCCGCTTCTCCGCCATCCCATATAAATTATTTAAGTTTCTAATTTATAATCTTCCCCTCCCCCTCCGGGGGCGGAGCAGTTACCTTTAATTGCCATAACCTTAAATATTTGTCATTACTATATCTATATCAATACTAAATTTATCAATAAATATCTCTGTTTTGGGCAGAAAGAGTAACTGCTCCGCCCCTGACAAGGGGAGGCGGGGGAGGGGAATAACTAAATCCGAAACTTGTACTATTCAGACTTTAAAGTAAAGTTTTCTCATATTCCCCCTTCACATATTGGCAAAGAGCTCTCGTATCGTCAGAGAAGAACAGCATCTTGCCGAAATCGAAAGACTGATACAGCAAGTTGGTGTAAGCCAAAGCCCATGAGCCGTCCTTTAAAGGCTTGATGCCACAGAAGAAAAATCCAAGTCGGTTCAGTTCCTCATCCCATCCAGTAGCAAACGGCATGTCGGTCGGCACAATAAGCTCCGCCGTAATAACACCATTCTGACGCACATTGTTTGTCAGCTTCCTCAATACCTGGAAAAAGTCAGTCCCGATGCTCTTCACCTCAAGGTCAACATACTGTCTTTCGGGCATAATATTCAGTTCAATTACGCTTTTCCCCTCAGTCAGTTCCGCCATCTCGTCGGCAATACATCCAACATTAATTTTAGCCTTGTCAAAAATACTGCATAGAACATCCCTGTGTCTTGCCGGCACATAAATATTCTTACATTCCTTTTTGTTGCTTCCCATGTTAGATATAAAGTAGGCCAAAGATTCGCGCTCATTCGTATCCCCCTTGATACCTACAAAATCCGCATGGTGGTAAACCGACAGCTGCAGCATATTGGCAGCAAACGATGCCACAAACGCCTGAGAACGCCTGTGCGACGTAACGCACTTGGCATAGCACAGGAAATCAGGATAATTTTTCTTCACAGCCCTTACAGTATTCATCACGAGCGAAAGGAAAGCCTTCGACTTGCGGTAATTCGGGTCAACCATCGACATTCCTGCCTCTCCCAGTCGTTCAGAATCCAGCAATATGGCATTATGCCCGATAACCTTGCCCGACTCTGTAACAGCCACGAGCGACAAAATCTTACCTTCGGCAATAAGGCGTGCCAGTTCCTTTTCGTTATAAAAGAAAGTCTTTGCATAAGAATAGCGGTAAGTCTTGTATACGAGGTCAATAATCCCTGCAACATCCTTTTCCGTAGAAAGGCGAACAGAAAACGGCTCCTGCTCCTCATGCTCAAAGTCGCTGTCAGACGCATTTATCAGTTCCAGTCGCTTGTAGTTCTCCATGCGGAAGCGTATTCTCAGTTCCCATCCGTCCTTTCCCAGATTGTTGAAGCCAAACTCATAGCTGAAGCAACGCACCATGGTAAGCGACAGGTCATCAGCCGTAGCATCCGCCTCATCAGGATTAAACGCCGGAATATTGCGGGCGTTCATCGGTCGTCCGTGGTTAGAGAAGACAAAGAGCAGACCGTCTTCCTCCTCAATACATTGCAGATGAAACTGAGTGTCAATTCCGGTTTTAGGAATACCGTTCATGATAAACAGAAAAGTCTCCTCCCCGATAAGTCGCAGTTGCAAAGCCTCCTTGTCGTTAGCTCCGTGGCTTCTGCCAATCTCTTCAACAAAGCTGCAAACCGCATTCAGGTATTCTTTGTAGTATGGTAAAGTTAATTCCATAATATAATGATTATTTTTTTGTTATATGTTACTCGTAAATATAGTCCACCCCTCATTCAATTAAATCCTTGTGCCGTGAATAGGAGTGAAGGAAAAACACCAGTCCAGCCAGCGAAAGGAGCAATACAATAGCCATCTGATATTGCAGAATCATTACCGACGAGAAATCCAGACTGTAGAGGTACTGTGCGAAAGCCACTCCCAGCCATGAGAAAAACTGAGTGGAGAAATGGAAAAAGCCGGTAGCCGACCCTTTGTTCTCTTCTCCCACCACGATACAGTTGCGCACGCCAAGAATCGCCAGACCGCCAAAAGCTATGTTCTGCAAGGAATAAATCACCACAATCTCTATCAAGTCGTGGCTGCCAACGATAAAGTAATACGCCAGCATGGCCGCAGACGTAAGAATAGCCAAAGCCGCCATGACAAGGAAAGCACACCTGATGGAATATTTCTTTTGCAGATAGACAACGGGGAACCGCCCGGCAAACAGTCCGGCAACGAAGAGGAAGTTCAACAGTCCCAGCTGTGTAGCACTAATTCCAAACTCGTTGATAAACAGAAACGAACTGATAGTTATAAAACAGCTCTGCCCCCAGAACAGAGCCTGCACGGACACAGACATCTTTTCCAGCGGAGAACCGAGTAACACGTTCTTGTAGTTGTTGCATACATTCTTTATGGATATAGATTTTTTCTTGTTTTGCGACTGAGAATCCATCCTTTTCAGATTAGAAGTAAAGAAGTACACCGGTATGCCCAACAAGGCAATCAGCCAGAAGTCGTATCGCCATGAAAGCCAGTCGGCGATAAATCCCCCGAGAAACGGGGCGAGCAATGGAGCCAAGGCTGCAACCATCGAGAACCACGCCAGCTGTGCCATCATATTCTTTTTGTCGGAGTGCTCGCTAATCCAGAGTTGCGAAGAAAGCATACACAGTCCTGCGGCAAGAGCCTGAATCGAGCGTCCAATATTCAGTACATGGATATTCGGGGCAACAGCCGCCATAGCGCAGCCTGCAATACATACAACAAGTCCCAGACGCAGCAATAAAGACTTTTGAAACCTGTCGCATACAGGTCCCAGGAGAATATAGCATATAGCCAGAATGATGTAATAGAGGTTAAGGTTGGAAGTAGCCACAGCCTCGTCAACATTCAAGTCCTTTGCCATATACGATATAGAAGGCAGAAAGATATTGCCCGCGGCACGCACTATCAGCGCAATGCTCACAACCAATATCCAGCTGTTCAGCAGTTTTTTCTTTGTCGTGTCTACATTTTCCATATCTCGTCTGCAGGTTCTTTTATCAACAACGGAATCTTGATTTGACTCTTTGTAACCCCCTGTTTCAGCTTCTTGGCATACAACGCCTCCTGCCATCCGCTCTTCATTGGAACAAGAACGGCGGGATTGATCAATTTCTGTCCGAAAATCAATTCAAAAAAAGGGAAATCCTCAACCAGTTTATCGTTGAACAGCTTCTGCAGTTCGTCGTCCACTTCCAAAGTCCCGTCCTTTACTTCAACATAACACACGTAGCGGCGGTTGTCCAAATCCTGATAAATCTGAGACTGTCTCACTTCAAGCCCCTTCCCGTTCAGCAGCTGTCGAATGGTATTGTCCACTCTGATAGCCGGCAACTTCTCTCCGGCAATATTCAGCAAGTCGCCACTCTTCCTCATGAACTCAATCTTCGGCGTGTTGCCCACGAATCCGTCCACCCGAATTATGTCTTTCATGTTGTAGCGATACAGTCCAGCCCATGTCGTAACGACCAGTTCGTATTCATGTCCGTCTTCAAGCTGATGAGCCAGCAGCGGTTCGCCGCCATCAACAGGTATAAACTCATAGAAAGAAGTGGCAATCGACAAAGCTCCAGATTTCTCCTCCGGCATCATCGGAATATTCAGTTTCGCCTCGCTTGAGCCGTAGCCGGCATCCATGAACTTTACAGAAGAGTCGAAATACGGGCGAACCTCGTCCACGTTGCGTCCCACCGATGAAGAGAGCCAGAACATCGCCATCTTCATCTCCTTCCAGTAAGATGCCGGAGTAAACGGTTTCCCGTCAGCCACCAGCTTGCGCAGATAAGCCGCACGCGACGGGTTGGGGCTCAACGTCTTTTCCAAATTGCCCCTAACGTCAGCATCCAGTATCAAGCCCTCCTTGATGCCTCCATGTTCGATATCGTTGATTATGTCCTCCTTGTATTCTATAGCCAAATCCAGGAGATTAACCATCCTCACGGCATTGTTGCCCACGACAAACATCACGTCTTCCTTCTCGATAGCCAAGCGCATCATGACATAGTCGCGGCTCTGTCCGTCGGTGATTGAGAGGACACTCACGGGGAAAGCCAACATCTTGTCCAGTCCCGCCTTGCCGAGCGTCAGTCCTGAGGCCGTTCCGCACGGAATGCCCGCCGGGGTAGTGGATGACGACGGATTGTTTGAAAGTGGAAACAGCTTTCCGCTCATCAGGTTAGGCACGTATTTTCGTATCTGAGCCAAGCGGTAGCGCAGAGCCAGATTCCTGGCGCAAGCCGAGAGGGCATTGTCGGGAATCAACTTCTCCTTGCCCGTAGTGCCGGAAGTAATGCTGAAATAAGTAGGCAGTCCGGGAAACAGCATGTCTGCCTTTCCGTTGGCAGCCTGTTCCACGTATGGCAAAATGTCTTCCCAATAGAGAACGGGCACGTTCTTTCTGAAATCCTCGATATTCTTTATATCCTTAAATCCGTGTTCCTTTCCGAATTTCGAATCCTTGGCATAAAACAGAATCTGTTTGAGCAGAAGTTCCTGGATAGAGTCAGCCTTGTCGAAAAGCGTTTCAGACTGTGAAATGAAATCCGCATCCGAAAGCGCCGCCATGCATTCAACAATAGGTTTAGACAAGTCAAGCGACAAAAGTTTTTCCGTTAAAGTGGGTGTATTCATATATCTGTAAAAATTTCTTTTTCTTTGATGCAATATTAGTGGCATCAGCTGATTGGCAAAGGTAAGAATAAAATCGTAGCTATAGTATAAGATGGTGTCTGCTTTAACTAAAATTTGCATCAATGTATTATGATAATTCAAGTTTCGGATTTATAATCTTCCCCTCCCGCGCCTCCCCATTAGATAAAATCCTCACGCTCGGAAAAACATGCAAGTTTGTTTTTCTCTCGCTCAGTCTGATTTTTTCCAGGGCGGAGCAGTTACCTTTAATTGCCATAAAACAAAGAAAAAAGTTTTTTGCGCTTTTACCCTCACACCCTCACACATTGGTCTGAAAGTCCCTGTTTATCGTACTTCCAGGTGGTGAGGGTAAGTGTGAGGGTAGATCTTTTATCCCTCACACTTATAGGCTACACCCCTCACACTTGAAAGCCAATACCGTTTCTATTAAATGCCGTCGGTATTTCTATACTGCACCAAAGGTGCAAGGTTACTGCACTAAAGTTGCCATTTTCAAATACTCTCCTTTTTCATTACCTTTAGATTAAGCAAACTGCATTTCGGTAATAAATAATTCAAGTTTCTCTAAGAACTCTCTTTTTCGCCCGATGATGTTTTGCAATGGGGATGAAACTCTTTATAGTTTTGTATTATTGTAAATAATTCGTACATTTGCAGAATATTAAACTACTGACATATGAAGAAGACCCTAATCATCGTCGCTGCCATTCTTGGTGCGACGAATATCCATGCCCAGAGGATTGACTTCAATTATCCGGGCAGAAGCGACAATGAGGTGAACGAACCCGACTATACACCGTGGGCTCTCGCCACAACCGCCTCTGATACGAAACAAATAACCGACGGCAAAGGAAACGCCATAACCGTTACCATTGCCAACGACGAAAATTATGCCGGCAAGACGCTCAGGGCATGCTGGTTTAAAAACGGTATTAGTAGCACGAAACTCGTTGCCGACGGCTTTGCCATCTACGGACTTGAAGCCGACAACAATACACCGCAGGTAACCAGTGGGGCGGTAAGGCTCAACATCACCATCTCCGGTTTGCCGGCAGGCGAACACTCCTTGCTTGCCTATCACAACAACACCGACAACTACAGTTCGCCGAAACTCGACGTATATGTAGACGGCGAGAAAAAACTCTCTGGCGTGAAACAGACCGTAAGGGCAACGAGCATGGAAGAGTCCGGAGCTTCTTATGTACGGTTTGCGGCACAAGAGGGCAAAGACGTTACGATATCCTACATCACTACGCCAAGTGCAGACGACAGCAGAGACGGTTACTATAACACCTCGCTCACGGTAAACGCCCTTGTATTCGACAGCTCCAATCCTTCAGCCACAGCCACCAGTCCGTATCCCTCAAACCGCAACTACCATGCCGATGCCGATGGAGGCAGCATAAAGCTAACTTGGACTCCGTCGGCAACAGCCGTGAAGCATCACGTGCTCGTGGGAACGGCGGCAGACGAACTTGCGGAGCAGACAGTAACGACGGCACCCGAATACACTCTTGACAATCCGAGCAACCTCAATACATACTATTGGCGCATCGACGAGGAAGACGCCAACGGCGAAACCAGTCAGGGCGAAACTTGGTCGTTCCGTCCGCGTCATCTCGCTTTCCCCGGAGCCGAAGGATGGGGACGCTATGCCATTGGCGGCAGAGGAGGCATGGTGTATCATGTAACGACGCTCGAAGACAACGGCGACGACGAGAATCCTATAGAGGGATCCTTCCGCTATGGTATAAAAAAACTTGCGGGGCCGCGTACCATCGTGTTTGACGTGGGCGGAGTGATAGCCCTGAAAAAGCGCCTGATGTGTGGCGACCAGTATGTTACCATCGCCGGACAGACAGCTCCCGGCAACGGCATCATGCTGCGCAACTGCCCATTCGGAATGACGAGCGAGGGGATAACGCGCTTCATGCGAATGCGACTGGGGCATAAGGAAATGAAAAATGGAGTGATAACCGACGAGGCTTCTGCCAACGGACTCGACGGTATGGGAATGGCAGGCTGCGACAATGCCATCATGGACCATTGCTCCATATCATGGACCATCGACGAGGCTTTCTCCAGTCGCGGAGCTAAGAGCCTCACCCTGCAGCGCACACTCATATCAGAAGCTCTGAACATTGCCGGACACCCAAACTACAGTTCGGGCAAGGCTCACGGCTTTGCCGCTACAATCGGAGGCGGCGAGATGTCTTCAGAACTGAAGGTCGGTTCTTACCACCACAACCTGCTTGCCCATAACAACGGCAGAAACTGGAGCCTTAGCGGTGGACTCGACGGAGTGGGGGCTTACGACGGGCATCATGACGTGTTCAACAACGTGGTATACAACTGGGGCTCACGTGCCACCGACGGCGGTTCGCATGAGATAAACTTCGTGGGCAACTACTACAAAATGGGACCATCCACATCGCAGTCTACGCTTCTGAACCTGCAACTTGAAGGAACGGGCACGGGGACGCAGAGCGCATACGTCAGCGGAAATATCCGACAGGCTAAAGACAATGGCTCCATTCAGGAAGACAAGAAGGGAACGACATACAAGTATTCCCTCTCCGGCGGACAGAAACTCGACTGGACTCCGTTTGTGGATAAGCCATTCTTTGAGTCGCTTGCCACGGTGGAAACAGCACGGGCGGCATACAAGAACGTGCTCTCGGATGTTGGTGCCAACCAGCCCTTCCTCGACAATCACGACGAGAGGATGATAAGCGAAACTATACAAGGTACTTATTCCGCCAAGGGAAGCCGAAGCGGGAAAAAGGGACTCATCGACAGCGAGGAGGATTCCGGCTGCGAGGGCTTCGACGGACTGAACATCTATGAGGCTCGGCGTAATGCCGACTGGGATACTGATCAGGATGGTATGCCCGACTGGTGGGAGGAGGCTAATGGTGTGAGCAGTCCGAACGAAGACGCCGACGGCAACGGATATACAAATCTTGAGGACTATCTCAACTGGATGGCAGAGCCGCATTTCTTTTTGAAACGGGGTGAGAGCGTTGTGGTGGACATGAAGAAATATTTTGCCGGATACACAAACAAACCGTCGTTCAGTATTTCGTCAATACAGGGCGGTTCCGTGGAATATAGGAAAGGAACGACAGACGGTGAATTTGTCTTTACGGCAGCCGAAAGCAACCGGCAACCGCTGGCGTCGCTTTCCGTTACCGCTACGGATGCCGACAAGATATCAAATTACACCCGCCATTTCAATTTCTTTGTAGATGGCGTAACAACAGGTGTCAATGAACTTAGGGATGAGCAGCATGCCGATTCCTACACCTTATATAATATAGAGGGCAAGATGATAGGAAAAAGCAGAAACACGGAGAATCTTCCATCTGGAGTGTATATCCTGAAGGCATATAAGGACGGAAAACAAGTCTCCGTAAGGAAAATCCTCATTCCTCATTCCTAATTCCTCATTCCTAATTCAATAAAATCTGACAATACGTCATATAGCGTGTGTGCCAAAATGTCGTTCGTGGTGTTTTGGCACACTTTTCGTATAGAGCCAAGTGAGCGTCAAGAGCAAAACGGCGTTCAGTAAACAGTATAAACAAATTAAAAACATACAATTATGAATATTAAACCATTAGCAGACAGAGTTTTGATTGAGCCGGCTCCAGCAGAGGAGAAGGTTGGTGGAATTATTATCCCAGACACAGCAAAAGAGAAACCTTTGCACGGTAAGGTTGTCGCAGCAGGCAACGGCACAAAGGACGAGGAGATGATTCTTAAGGAAGGCGATGAAGTGCTTTACGGAAAGTATTCAGGAACTGAGCTTGAGTTCGAAGGCAATAAGTATCTTATGATGCGCCAGAGCGACGTTCTCGCAGTTATAACAAAATAGAAAACCCACCATTTCCGCCCAAAGGGAGGGAAAGAGATTACTCAGACTTTATAAGTTTTGTAAGTCTAAAAAGTTTTTATATGTCTTATATATCTTATAAGTCCTATAACCCACATAAAAAAATAAGGAAATACAATCATGGCAAAAGAAATAAAATTTGATGTAGATGCCCGCGAGCAGTTGAAGCAGGGCGTAGACCAGTTGGCTAACGCAGTAAAGGTAACACTCGGTCCGAAGGGACGCAACGTGGTTATCGAGAAAAAATTCGGTGCTCCGCAGATTACAAAAGACGGTGTTACCGTGGCAAAGGAAATCGAACTTGAGGATAAGTTCCAAAACACTGGCGCACAGCTCGTGAAGAGCGTGGCAAGCAAGACTGGCGACGATGCCGGTGACGGAACAACAACAGCTACAATCCTTACACAGGCTATCGTAACAGAGGGCTTGAAGAACGTAACCGCCGGTGCAAACCCATTGGATTTGAAACGTGGTATCGACAAGGCTGTTAATGCTGTTGTAGACTACATCAAGGAGAATGCCGAGATCGTAAACGACAACTATGACAAGATTGAGCAGGTTGCAACAGTCAGCGCCAACAACGATCCTGAGATTGGTAAGCTCATCGCCGACGCTATGCGCAAGGTTAGCAAAGACGGAGTTATTACTATTGAGGAGAGCAAGAGTCGCGACACATATATCAACGTTGTAGAGGGTATGCAGTTCGACCGCGGTTATCTGAGCGGATATTTCGTAACAGACTCCGACAAGATGGAATGCGTTATGGACAACCCATACATCCTTATCTACGACAAGAAGATTAGCAATATCAAAGACTTCCTGCCTATCCTTCAGCCGGCAGCAGAGAGCGGACGCCCATTGCTCGTTATCGCTGAGGATGTAGACTCAGAGGCTCTCACCACATTGGTTGTAAACCGTTTGCGTGGTGGTTTGAAGATTTGTGCCGTTAAGGCTCCTGGCTTCGGCGACCGTCGCAAGGCAATGCTCGAGGATATCGCCGTATTGACCGGCGGTGTGGTAATCAGCGAGGAGAAGGGCTTGAAGCTCGAGCAGGCAACTCTTGAGATGCTCGGTACTTGCGACAAGGTTACTGTTTCTAAGGACAACACCACTATCGTTAAGGGTGCCGGAAAGAAAGAACTTATCGCCGACCGTATCGCTCAGATCAAGAACGAAATTGCTAATACCACAAGCTCTTACGACAAGGAGAAACTGCAGGAGCGCCTGGCTAAGATGGCTGGCGGCGTAGCTGTTCTCTATGTTGGTGCTAACAGCGAGGTTGAGATGAAGGAGAAGAAAGACCGTGTTGATGATGCACTCTGCGCTACACGTGCTGCAATCGAAGAGGGTGTTGTTGTAGGTGGCGGTACCACATACATCCGTGCTCTTGAGGCTCTGAAAGGCGTTAAGGGCGAGAATGCCGACGAGCAGACTGGTGTGAACATCGTGGAGCGTGCCATCGAGGAGCCACTTCGTCAGATTGTTCGCAACGCCGGCGGCGAGGGTGCAGTAGTTGTTCAGAGGGTTCGCGAGGGCAAGGGCGACTTCGGTTACAATGCCCGCAAGGATGTTTACGAGGATTTGCGTGCAGCTGGAGTTATCGACCCGGCTAAGGTTGAGCGCGTAGCTCTCGAGAATGCAGCATCTATCGCAGGCATGTTCCTCACTACTGAGTGTCTTATCGTAGACAAACCAGAGGAGAAGCCTCAGATGCCTATGGGCAACCCTGGCATGGGCGGCATGATGTAAAAATATCATATTTGATATGTCAAGATAACAAAAAGAGTTGGTGTGTATACATCAGCTCTTTTTTTTGTTGCTTTTTTGTATAGTTGCAATAAAAAAGTTTAGAAAATATTTGGAGCGGATTTACAAAATGCTTACATTTGCAACAGAAATAAAAAGAGACAATTATATTAGTGAATAATATAACATTATTTTTTGATTTGTTTTAGTAGATTAGTTTTTAAGTAGTTTGTTTTTGGAAATCGGTTGTCGTGAGACATCCGATTTTTTTATTCCAGTAAACTGGGTACTGAAAATCAATGTGTTCGGTTGGCTCATTGAATGAGCCAACCGTTTTTTTTATAATATTTCCCTTCTTTATTCTCCCTTCTTCATTCTTCATTCCCAAATTAGTTTAGTAGCAAGTCTGTTGAACGCAGAATTTTCGAAAAACTTTGTTTGGCAACATTTTTTTTCTTACTTTTGTCGGAGTATGGAAAAACTGACGAAACTTTATACAGAATATACGGGCAGTAAACCTGCCAATATACAGAAAATTGCGGGGGCGGGAAGCAACCGCGAGTATTACAGGTTTACCGATGATAACGGCAAAACCATTATTGGTGTCGTTGGCACGAGCCGCGACGAAAACCATGCCTTTATCTATCTTGCACGCCATTTTCGGGAGATGAAACTGCCAGTGCCTCAGGTGTTGGCTGTTGCCGACGACGAACTACGCTATCTGCAGACCGACCTCGGGGCGACTTCGCTCTATGATGCCATCCGGGGCGGACGAGAGGCTGGCGGTAGATACAACCAGATGGAAAAGCAACTGCTTGTGAAGACAATTCGTGAGCTGCCGGCAATACAGATGCAGGGGGCAAATGCTCTGGACTGGTCTAACTGTTATCCGCAACCGGAGTTTGATGTAGACAGTGTCCTGTTTGACCTCAACTATTTTAAGTATTGTTTCCTGAAACCAACGGAACTCGACTTTCACGAACTAAAACTGGAAGCAAACTTCCGTCTCTTTGCCAAAGACCTTACTGCGGAAAAAACCGACAGTTTCCTGTATCGTGACTTCCAGGCTCGCAACGTGATGATAGACACGCAAGGTAATCCTTGTTTCATAGATTTTCAAGGCGGACGCAAGGGGCCATTCTATTACGATCTTGCCTCCTTCCTGTGGCAGGCATCGGCAAAATATCCTTATAAGCTGCGTCGTGAACTCGTTTACGAATACTATAACTCGCTGAAGAACTACATCGAAGTGCCGTCGGTAAGGCATTTTGTGGAGCGCCTCAGTTTGTTTGTACTCTTCCGCACGCTCCAGGTGCTCGGAGCATACGGCTTCCGTGGATATTTCGAGCGCAAGAAATATTTTATCGAGAGTATTCCGGCAGCGATGCAAAATCTCAGGGAACTGCTTCAGCTTGATGTCTTCCCATATCCTTATATGATAGATATGCTGAAGCGGCTCACAGAACTGCCACAGTTTGCTCCCAAGAAAGTGGAGGAGAAGACGAGAACCGACGGACTGAAGACCGTCGAGAAGAAAGTGTACGACAGTCATCCGCAGGACGGACCGGCTACTTTCTCTAAGTATGACGGACGGGGACCGCTCGTGGTCAGGGTGTTCAGTTTTTCGTATAAAAAAGGAATCCCCGAGGATGAGTCGGGCAATGGCGGAGGCTACGTGTTCGACTGTCGCTCCACTCACAATCCGGGGCGCTATGAACCGTATAAAAAGCTCACGGGACTTGACGAACCCGTAATCCGTTTCCTTGAAGACGATGGCGAGATACTCACCTTCCTCGACAGCGTCTACAAACTTGCCGATGCCCATGTGGCGCGCTATATCCAAAGGGGATTCACCGACCTCATGTTCTCGTTCGGCTGTACCGGCGGTCAGCACCGCAGCGTGTATTCTGCCCAGCATCTGGCGGAACATATACATAAGAAGTTTGGCATTGAGGTGAGGATACTCCATAGGGAGCAAGGGATATCCCAAGTGTTGAAAGCAAAATAAAAAAAGAGAATCATTCGTGTTAAGTCATCGGATGATTCTCATATTTTTTATATCATTATTGCCACTATCACTACTACAGAAACAATTTCGGCAAGGAGACACGTGCGGATACTGAAGAGCATATCGCTGTATGTCATTTGTCGTGGGTTTGATCCAATAAAAGGTTTATAGAAAAGTTCACCGAAATAATCATGCGGTCCACCGAAACGGCAGTGGAGCAAGGCAGACAGAGCCGCTTCCGGCCAACCGCTGTTTGGCGAGGCATGGCAGCGAGAGTAATGCCAAGTCTGCTTGATATAGTATGCCAGTGAGCGATGGGGAAGCAAAGGATAAAGTCTGACGTATATCCATCCCACTAAAATCAAGAGCATGGCTGTGATACGCGCCGGGATGAAGTTGGCAATGTCGTCGATATGTGCTGCCCAGCAGCCAAAGTTCTTGTATCGCTTGTTCTGATAGCCAATCATAGAGTCGAAGGTGTTTATCATCTTATACGTCAGCATCCCCGGCACACCAAGCAGAGAGAACCAAAACAGGGGAGCAATGACGCCGTCGGAGAGATTCTCGGCAAGCGTCTCCAAAGCTGCCGTTGCCACCTCCTGATGTGACAGCCGTTGAGTGTCGCGCCCCACGATGCGAGCCACCTGTTGTCTGCCGTCGTCGAGACTGCGGCTGAGAGCCTGGAACACCATCTTCACTTCGCGGCGCAATGTTTTTCCGGCAAGACAGAAGAATACAAGGACAGACATCAGCAGATACGAGAGCAACACAAAGCGCCAGTTGACTCCATGCAGTTTGTCGATTGAACAAAGCCGGAGCCATGCAAAGAGAACCGTTGTAGCGAGGAACAAGAGCAGAATGCTGCCTACGGTAAATACAGCACCTTTAGCTTTTCTGTGTTTCCCTCTGTTGAGCAGGTGTTCTCCCCAGGCAATCCATTTCCCCATATACACTATGGGGTGGGGGAGACGGGAGGGGTCGCCGAACATCATATCGAGAATCCATCCAGTTAGCAAACTTGCCAGGAGTGTATGATTAAAAAGAAACATTATAATGCAGTCCATATTCTTAAAGCCTTAATCAGTTTGTCGTCTTCGTCTCTCGTTTGTACGGCAATGCGAAAATGCTTCTCCGAGAGACCGTGGAAATTGCTTGCGTCGCGTATCAGAATACCATGTTCCCTTACGAGCCATTCCTTCAGAGAATGGGCATTCGATGAGGGGAGTTCACATAACAGCATATTTGAATCCGACGGAAAAGTCTTTATTCCCATTTCTCCAATCAGTTCAGCCACGCGCTTCCGCTCCTTGCAGAGGGCAGCGGCATCGATATGATATTCATGTTGGTTTTCTATGAGATAAATGCCCGCCTTCAGAGCAAGAGCATTAACCGACCACGGCATGCGCCACCTTCTCACACTGTCGAGAATTCCCTTGCTACCCACAGCATATCCCAAGCGTATGCCTGGAATACCGAAGTCCTTGGTCATGGAACTGATGAGCAGGACATTGCCGAGTTTTACGGCATCCTCTGCCCTTATGGTCCTCTTTTCGGTATATGCCGAATAGCTCTGGTCGATGATGAAGACAGTTCGCGGATTACTATTTATTATATTATATAGCGAATCATAATCCATCGCAGAGCCTGTGGGGTTATTGGGGTTGCACAGCCATACCGCATCTTTATTCCCAAGAGAACCGATGCCTTCAAAAGAAGATATGCTCCTCGTCTCACAACCGTACATCGTGCATGCGTCGGCATATTCGGCAAAAGTGGGTTGCATGATATGAACCACCTTGTCTCTCAAACTTTGGGCGATGAGATATATTGCCTCCGTGGCGCCGTTGGTTGCCATTATGCAGTCAGTCCCGATGCCGAGCTTTGCAGCTATCGCCTTCTCCAAGGATATTGGCGTAGGTTCGGGATAACTGGTGATAGTCTTCAGGTTTGAGGCAAGGAAGGCGAAGAGCCGCGTATGAGAGAAGTGGTTGAAGATATTTGTGGAGAAATTAATCTCCACGTTATTATATTTAAATAAGTCGTCGCCGTGTCCGTAAATCATGATTGTATAATTTTAATCAGTCTGTCGATGTCAACATACTTCCTCACGTGAGATGCAAGTAAATCGTATTGACGGTTTTTAAATTCCTCAACACTTTCTGTTTTCACGTTATGCTTCCCTTTAGAATACGGTTCAAGGATAAAATCGATAACCGCTCCATTGTCGAGAAATCCGTGGATGTAAGTTCCGATACAATGTTCTGCCATTACAACCTTTTCTGTCTTTCCTCCAGCTTTGTCGGATTGTTCAGAATACACGGTATTGCCCTGGTGAATCTCGTAGCCTTTACATTCCGCCCCGTTGAAACGGAAAGAAACCTGTTTCGTCACCTTGTCGTGCTTCATCACCGTCGTGGTGTCGAGTAGTCCCAGTCCCGGCAGTTGTGGCATACTCCCTTCCACTCCGTCAGGGTCGGCAACAGTTTGTCCGAGCATTTGGAAGCCACCGCAGATACCGATAACTGTCTTTCCCTCTTTGTGAGCCCTGATGATAGCCTGTGCCACACCGTTACGCCTCAGTTCGTAGAGGTCGTCGAGTGTTGCCTTCGTGCCGGGTAGGATAATGATGTTTGCCTTTTCGATGTCAGAAATATTGTTGGTGTAGAATAGGTTTACGCGACTGTCGCGTTCCAAGACGTTGAAATCCGTGAAGTTAGAAATATGGCGGAGCAATACTATGGCGATGTTCACCTTGCCAAGAGCCAGCGAATGGATTTTCCTTTCCAGTTCCACGCTGTCCTCCTCTTCGATAACTATATCCCGGAACATCGGTACAATGCCAAGCACCGGTACGCCGCACAACTCCTCAATCATCCTCTTTCCCTCGTCGAAGAGACGGATATCGCCGCGGAACTTGTTAATAATAATTCCCTTAATCCGCTTTCTGTCGTCGGGTGTCTGCAGCATCACACTACCATAACACGAGGCAAATACGCCGCCGCGGTCGATATCTGCCACGAGGATAACATCAGCCCCGGCATGGCGAGCCATAGGCATGTTCACGAGATCTGAGTCGCGCAGGTTAATCTCCGATATACTGCCTGCTCCCTCCATGACAATCGGGTTGTAATGGCTCGACAGACGGTCGAAGGCGGCATTTACGGCAGAGCGCAGTTCTTCCCGTCCTTCCTTACGGAAATAGGCGTAAGCAGAGCGGTTGCCTATAGGCTTGCCGTTTAGCACCACTTGAGTGGTATGCTCCGAGTTAGGCTTCAGCAATAGTGGGTTCATGTCTGTGGAGCATGGCAGACCTGCCGCCTCCGCCTGAACTGCCTGTGCCCGTCCGATTTCCAGTCCGTCGGGCGTGGCAAAAGAGTTGAGTGCCATATTCTGTGCTTTGAAAGGAGCCGGCTGGTAGCCCTCTTGCAGAAAGATTCGGCATAGAGCCGTGGCGAGTACGCTTTTGCCCACATCGCTGCCCGTTCCGGCAAGCATAAGTGGATGAAGATATTTCTTGTTCATAATAAGTGGTTATGTGTCAGTCTGCATTGTTTCCAAATCATCTGCAAAGGTAATACGTAATTTCTTTTCTGTCAAAAATGATACGCTTTATTTTGTTGCCGTATAATATTGCTTTTACTGGTTTATTCTCTTTCCTGTTGATTTTGGTGGCATGAAACGGGGGATGGGAACATATGAGGACTTGTTTGTTTTTTCTTTGCAATATTTTTGAAAATCGCCATATATGGAGTAACTTTGCATGCTGAATTTAGAAAATAAAGAGAACTTTTTTAAAGATGCAACGATATTTTATATATTTAAGCTACGACGGGACAAACTACCACGGTTGGCAGATACAGCCAAACGGCAATTCCGTTCAGGAGGAGATGCAGAAGGCTCTCTCTACAATTTTGCGCCGGCAAACAGAGATTGTTGGCGCCGGGCGCACGGATGCCGGGGTGCATGCCCGGGTGATGGTGGCTCATTTTGATATGGAGCAGGAGATAGACTGCCGACAGCTCGCATACAAGCTCAACAGACTTCTGCCGAGAGACATCAGCGTGAGCAAGGTTATTCCCGTTGATGCTGACATGCATGCAAGGTTTAGTGCCGTGAAGCGCACTTACTATTATTATATTCATACAAGCAAGAATCCTTTCCAAAGGTTCTATTCCTGTGAACTGCATTACGACCTCGACTTCCCGCTTATGAACGAGGCTGCCGCATACCTCTTGGAATGTAGCGACTTTGCCGCTTTCTGCAAGGTGCATACCGATGTGAAGACTACAATATGCCGCGTGACAGAGGCTCGATGGATTGACGACGGTAACGGTTGCTGGCATTTCGTGATTTCGGCAGACAGGTTCCTCCGCAACATGGTGCGCGCCGTAGTCGGAACGCTCGTGGATGTGGGGAGACACAAGATTTCTCTGGAACAGTTTAAGGTTATTGTTGCTGGAAAAAACCGCAGCAATGCAGGTGAGAGTATGCCCGGTAATGCGTTGTTTTTAGAAAACGTGGAATACGTTTTATAAAAACAATTAGGAATTAGGAAAGAGGAATTAGGAATTAAATGCCTGTCTTATGAAAGATGATAATGTCGTTCGTGAAAAGTCAAGAGCTTTTTCGATACGTATAATAAACCTGTATAAATACTTGATTAATGAAAAAAAAAAATTTGTTTTATCTAAGCAGCTGTTACGGAGTGGTACAAGTATAGGGGCAAATATAGCAGAAGGAATTTGTACTTTCAGCAAGAAGGATTTCCTTTCAAAATTATACATTTCTTTTAAGGAATGTGTTGAGACTGAATACTGGCTTGATTTGTTATATTCAACAGATTATATGACAAAGGAACAATTTGATTCAGTGAATGCAGACTGCGTTGAACTTCGTAAAATATTAAGTAGTATTACCAAAACAACAGCAGAAAATTTAAATATAAAATAAAATTATTAGGAAGGTCGACATAATTAGGAGTATTAATTCCTAATTCCTCTTTCCTAATTCCTAATTAAAAAAACATGTGGTTAATATTAGCTTTTCTTTCAGCGACACTTTTGGGTTTTTATGATTCTTTTAAGAAAGAGTCGCTGCGCGACAATGCCGTTATTCCGGTGTTGTTTCTCAACACGCTATTTGCGTCGTTGATATTTTTGCCGTTCATAATCCTGTCGTATAATACGACAGTGCTCGACGGCAGCATCTTTCATGTTGCCCAGGGCGGATGGGCGGAACACAAGTATATAATAGGCAAGAGCATCATCGTGTTGTCGTCGTGGATATTCGGATATTTCGGAATGAAGCATCTGCCACTCACGATAGTCGGTCCGATAAATGCCACGCGCCCCGTTATGGTGTTGGTGGGAGCCTTGCTCGTGTTTGGCGAGAGACTCAACGTGTATCAGTGGATTGGAGTAGCACTTGCCGTTGCATCGTTCTTCATGCTCAGTCGTAGCGGAAAGAAGGAGGGAATAGACTTCAAACATGATAAGTGGATATATTTTATCGTGCTTGCTGCCGTGCTCGGGGCTGTCAGCGGACTGTACGACAAGTATCTCATGGCTCCGCGAGAGAGTGGGGGAGTGGGACTAAACAGTATGATGGTGCAGAGCTGGTATAATATCTACCAGTGTTTCATGATGCTCATAATGCTGATAATCATGTGGTGGCCAAAGCGCAAGACTACAACACCGTTCCACTGGCATTGGGGGATAATACTGATAAGTGTCTTCCTGAGTGCTGCAGATTTCGTTTATTTCTATGCCCTGAGTTTCCCGGATGCAATGATCAGTATCGTATCGATGGTGCGCAGAGGTAGCGTAATCGTGTCGTTCCTGTTTGGAGCGATGTTGCTTCACGAGAAGAATCTGAAGAGTAAGATGGTAGATCTCTTCCTTGTTTTGCTCGGTATGGTATTCTTGTATATCGGAAGTAAATAAAGGAAAAAAGTAAAGAAATTAAAGAAACGATAGATGGAGTAAGCAGCTCTTATCTTCGTTTCTTTCCGAAAAGTTCAGAATGGGATCCCAACCGCAAAAGTTCAATAATCTCGTCGTCTACCCAAATCAGCAAAAAGTCGTCTTCGATGTGACACTCCCAACACCCTTTATAATCACCTTTCAAGATATGTGGCTTGAATTGTGCAGGTATTGGTTGTTCTTGTTTCAACTTATTTACAATACAAAGCAATGCTTCCATTTTGGAAGCTTGCTTTGAATATTTCTTTAAGTCTTTTTTAAACTTGGTTGTAGGGAATACTTCTTTCATACCCCACAAGATTTTAGCATCGCCTCAACGCTACTTGTATCAATAGCTCCTTCTTTAGCCCATTTCTCTCCCCTTTTATAAGCCTCGATATGTGTATAGGCTTCTTTAATTGCTTCTTTTGTTTCATCGTCAAGACTGCAGAGGGATTCTTTTTCAGACTTTTTTCTCTTTGCTAATCGTGCAACATAAGAATTCACTTTGTCTACAAATTCCTCCAAACTATACCCGACGGGAACATTATATTGTAAATTAACTGTCTGCATATTCCTGTTTTTATAATTATAAATTGTGAAAGTACCTACAGTGTTTTGCTATAGATTATCATGGCGCAAATATACGCATTTTTCTTTTATATTGCAATACATACAAAAGAAAAACGACAATGAACATGAAAAAAGAACAACTGTATCCGAGGGGAAGTGGAACTACTCCATCATCATTGAACTAAAATAACATATATAAACGCAAAAAGTTTTGAATTTTGCTTTTTATGTAGTAATTTTGCAACGATTTATAAAAAGATAAAAACAAATATTTTATGTCTCAAAACATATTCAAGGGACTTGGAATTGCCCTTATAACACCTTTTACTGCTTCGGGGGCTGTAGATTACACGGCGCTGAAGAAGTTGATAGAGTATCAGCTGAAGAATGGTGCAGACTTCTTCTGTATCCTTGCTACAACTGGTGAAACGCCAACTCTTACAGAGGATGAAAAGCAGAGAATCAAGGATTTGGTAGTAGAAGTAGTTGCCGGAAGAGTGCCAATCCTTATCGGTTGTGGTGGTAACAATACGGCAGCCGTTGTGGAAGAACTCCATACGCGCGACTTCTCCGGAATCGACGGAGTGCTTAGTGTTTGTCCTTATTACAACAAACCATCGCAGGAGGGCTTGTATCAGCATTTCAAGACTATTGCTGCTGCCACGGATATGCCTGTGGTTCTCTATAACGTGCCTGGCAGAACGGGTGTAAACCTAAAGGCTGAAACTACAGTGCGCCTTGCCCGCGACTGCAAGAATATCGTTGCTGTGAAGGAGGCAAGCGGCAGCTTGGAACAGATTGACGAGATTATAAAGAACAAACCAGATTCGTTTGACGTAATAAGTGGCGATGATGCACTTACTTTCCCAATGATAGCATGTGGAGCCGTAGGTGTGATTTCCGTTATCGGAAATGCTCTGCCAAAGGAGTTTTCGCGCATGCTCCGACTGGAGCAGAACGGCGAGTTTGAACCGGCACGCAAGATACACCACAAGTTTACCGACCTGTTCAACCTTCTCTTCGTAGACGGCAATCCGGCAGGAGTGAAGGCAATGCTCCATGAGATGGGAATGATTGAAAACGTGCTTCGTCTTCCGCTCGTGCCAACCCGCTTGACAACGATGCAGAAAATCAGTGAGTGCCTGAAGTTCAGAATCTAAAGATTATTTAAGTTTTTGATTTAGTTCTTCCCCTCCCCCGCCTCCTCATTAGATAAAATCTTCACGCTCGGAAGAATAAGCAAGCTTTTTCTTCTCTCGCTTAATCGGATTTTTCCAGGGGCGGAGTAGTTACTCCATAACATATGTAGTTAGATTTTGTTAGCAACAAACAGTGGAACATATTATATGTTAGTAAAAAACATAAGTAACTAATCAGAATTAATTTAATATAAACGACAATAGAGATAATAGAAGACAATGTTGTCTATTGTTGTCTCTATTGTCGTTTATATATTTCATTTGATTTATAAATTTATTTTTGAACATTTACTTATTAGCAGCTACATGTGGCTTATAAGGTAACTGCTCCGCCCCCGGAGGGGAGGCGGGAGAGGGGAAGATATAAATTAAATTATATGGGAGGAAATATATTTCGTATAAATAGAGCATAGGTGCTCATAACGGACTTTATTAACGATGAATAAGATTTATGATTTGGAAGGGAAAAACAAGGCGATAGTCTTGTTTAAGTTTTTTGCAGCACTGCTGATAACATATAGTCATATGGCGTTGCTGTTTCCAAAATACAGCGGATTGGTAACAGGGGGTGCGATAGGTGACGGACTGTTCTTCTTTTGTTCGGGATTTACATTGTTCCTTGGACGAGACGGTGGTTTTATGAACTGGTATAAGCGACGTGTGAGCAGGATATATCCGTCTATTATCATGTGGGCATTGCTGTCTGCTGTTGCTTTCGGTTGGATATGGAATGTTATCGACCTTATAACGACTCCCAGATACTGGTTCATTCCTTGTATCATGGTCTATTATGCAATATTCTATTTGATACGTCGTTTCCTTATGCGGTATATGAAAGTGGTGTTTTATGGGGCTTTCATACTGATAACGATTCTCAGTTTCTTTATCCTCGACATGAATAATTCGGTGATGTATGCTCAGGTGTCATTCATGAGGATATATTATTTTATGTTTATGCTTTTGGGTGCTATAACGGCTCTCGATTTACAGAAAACAGATGACCAAATGATATTTGGTGGATTAAGACGATTTGCCGTTCGGGGGGGTATTTGAATGAAGAATTAAGAATTAAGAATGAAGAATCGGTTGGTCTTCGACCAATTGGAAATGAAGAATTGAGAATTAAGAATGAAGAATCGGTTGGTTTTCGACCAATTGGAAATGAAGAATTGAGAATTAGGGGCGAAGAATTGAGTGCGAAGAAATCGTTCTTGTTGTTTTTCGGTTCGTTAGTTTTGTATTATGCATGTATGGCAATATACAAATTAGGAGCCTTTTGGTGTCATTTCCAGATGGTGTCTTTGATTCCACTTTTGTTGGCGATATACTATTTCTTCATGTTGTGTAGTTGTAAGAAAATGGTAATGGTGTTCGACAAGCCATGGATGGGAAATGTTGTATATTTCATTTCTGCATTAACTTTGGAGATATATCTTGTTCAGTATGCGTTGTTTACTGATAAAATGAATTTTGTGTTCCCATTGAATCTTCCTGTGATGTATCTGATGATATTCGGTGTTGCGTATGCGTTGAAATGTTTGTCGCAGGTGTTTTCGCAAGTGTTTGGAGGGGGTGAGTTTGAGGTGAAGGGGATATTCAAGATATAAATCAGAAAGTTTAGTAAAGATTATCTTTATATCAAAACAATAAGCTTTAATATAAGCAATAAATTTTAATATAAGCAACAAGGCTGAGTCAATTTAACATGACTCAGCCTTGTTGCTTTTTTGTATTTTGAGTTTAGAATAAAATCTTAATTCCTTAATTCTTAATCGCATCGAGATGCGAACAATTCTACACTCTAAACTCTATATTCTAAATTCATTTATTCCTTCACCATCTTCTTTCCACCTATTATATATATACCCTTAGGCAGAGAATTAAAGTCATGGTTCATATGGATGCCGCTAATGCTGTAAATAGGCTCTACCGTAGCACCATCAGTTGAAATATTCCTTATTCCGTCAGTCTTTCCCCCCATAAACTTGAACGATACGATACCCGTTTCCGGGTTCATAGCGATGTCGGTAATCGGCTTATCCATAGTTTCGCCAGTATAAGTCCAAGCCTTTACAGGAGAAGAAGTGTCGGTAAGCGAAGTTGTGTTGGCGGTTCCCGGATAGAGGTCGCCGGCAGCTTCAGCCTTGTATAGAGCAGAAGTAAACTCCTGTCCGCCGTATTTCTCCACGAGAGGCGCGTTAATTTCCTTCACCGTAGGGTCGGAGCTTTCCTTTATAGTCTCACCAATATAATATTCAGATACGAACATGCCGTCGGCAGGCATGATTGTCATTCGCGGATGACCGGCGGTACTGTTTACCTTGCATCCGCCGAGCGAGAAGTAATAGTCGTCGTAATCCACATGCGTAACCATCATTCCGCTGCCGAAAGCCGACTTGTTCCATCCTTTCTTCTGCACGTTCTCCAGGATGTAGTATTCGTGTCCCGACTGGTCCTTATCGTTAACGATGCGGTAAGCCTTTCCGCCTTCAGAGAGAGGGGCAAGCTCGATGTTGGAAGCCTCAGAGAGAGTTTCGATGTCCATCCATCCGAAACGTTCACGTTCCCATGCCGTATATTCCGTAGGGCGGTAGCCGTTGTATGTATATTCGCCTGCATCCATAAGGCTCCAGTAGTCCATGTTCTGGTTTATCAGTTTTTCAGCAGTGCTGCCAGTCGATGGGTATAGGTCAGGAAGACCCATACAATGAGAGAACTCATGACAGAACAGACCGATACCGTTAATCATCGTGCCGTATACGGCAGTCGTTTCCGGTGTACCGTTCAGCTCGTTGTTTACTCCATATCGCATCAGCTTCTTTCCGTCAAACGTCTGACTGACGTTCACGAGACCCGACTTAGGGTGGATGCAGTCTGTAGAGTTTCCCGTAATACTCTGTGAGTATCCGGCATAAATAACATATACGAGGTCTACGTTTCCGTCGTTGTTAGAGTCATATTGAGAAAAGTCCACGTCGCCGTCAACAGCCGAGCAAGCATCGGCAAGCAGTCCGTTCATATCCTCCTGTGCAGAATATCCGGCACCGTAGTCCTTCAGAGTTTTAGATAGTTTCACTGGTCCGTAGACATCAAATTCGGGAGTGAACTTTCCGAAGCTCATGTCAGAGAAGTACCTTCCCACGCTGCCGTAGTTTCCCACAAAGCCCCCTTTGCTATTGAAGTATCCCATCTCAGGATCGTTAGTCTTGTTGAAGAGCTCCTTCCCGTTCAGGTATTTGTTGAAAGTCTCCTTAGGATTGTTCACCGTAAACGGAACATCGCTGAATTCAACAAGAATAACAGGAATCTTTTGTTTCCCGAGATGCGGAAGCAGAGTATTGTCTTCAGCCATCGGTTCCCTCATTATGCGGTTTGCCTTTGCCGTTCTGTCGATGGAGTTGAAAAACAGACTGCGGTTTTGTTTCTTTGCAGCCGCAATTTCAGCATATCCCCTTGCATTAGGTTCATGGGCAAGAACTTCAGTTGGTTCAAGCATTCCGTTGGCATTCACTTTAGCGATATAGAAATTTGTGCCGTCTTGGTAGAGCAATGTTCCGTCGTTAGCCATGAAATAGCTCATGTCCTCGTCGCCGAAAGCCCTTACAGTAATTGTCGTTCCGTCGCTTTGTCTTACGACAGTAGCTCCTTGTTGCATCTTTACGGCTCCTGCCGACATCGTCGCCAGCAGCATGCCGATAATAAGTCCTTTTCTCATTTATCTTTAGTTGTTATTAATCTCGTTGAAAATTCGTTCAAAAGTACTGCGAAGCATTTTCGGATTTGCTAAAATTTCACGTATTTCCTTTAGCCGTTTCTCGTTTTCGCCGCCAGAAATCCACAGCTTAATATATCCTGTATTAGAATATTTGTTTTTCAGATGTTCCGTGAACCTTTCCCATTGCTCCTCTTTAGTCTTTTCGGGATAATGGTCGATGCCGTAGAGGATAGTACGCCGGAAAACTGTTTCCGGTTCAAGCTCCCTGTCGGCCTCGGCAACAATCTTTCCGTATATGCTACGCGGGGCATGCGAAGCCGAAGCACGATGATCTTCCACTGCCTCTTTCATAATCTTAATCTGTTCCTCTGAGAACCAGCGTTTCAGTCGTTTGTCGGCTTGCAGAATCTTTCCGCTCGTAAGATGGTGTATGGCTCTTGGTCCCTCGAGCCCGAGGTCGTGGTAAGCAGCCGTGACGTATGCCATATTGATGTCGGCACCAATCTTTTTTGCAAGGTCGAGCGACTGTTTTATCACCTGGTTGACATGTCCGAGCCGATGAGCCTGGTCGAAGGCTGCATATCTGGGAAGTATTTGCGTCTCGACAAATTCCATCAAGTCTAAACTTACATTATTATCTATCATGTAAAAGTAGTTCTTATTTTTTGCAAATATACGATTTAATGTTTATTTTTGCAAGAAGTTTTGTGCTTTTACACCATTTTGTTGGTGTTTAGTCTTTGGCTGATAGTATGTTATAGTATTTTCGTGCTGTTTTGATGCAATAATTGCTTAGGGGAATAATAATGGATAAGGAAAAAATAAAGAAAAATTCATTTCGGACTTGGGTGCTTGCCGCCCGTCCAAAAACTCTAACGGGTGCTTCGGTTCCCGTGATGATAGGATTGGCATTGGCTTTTTCCTGTTTGGGAAGTGCTGGCTTCAAAACTGTTCCAGCCCTGCTGTGTTTTCTCTTTGCCTTTATAATGCAGATTGACGCAAATTTCGTAAACGATTATTATGACTTCATCAGCGGTAAGGACGACGACGAGCGACTTGGTCCTCCACGTGCCTGTGCCATGGGGTGGATAGATGTTTCAAGGATGAAAACCGGAATCCTGATAACAACAATTCTTGCTTGTTTGATAGGCTTGCCCTTGGTATTGTATGGCGGAATTGAGATGATTGCTGTAGGAGCATTGTGCGTAGCGTTCTGTTTCCTTTACACTACTTTTCTTGCTTCCCACGGCCTTGGCGATTTGCTCGTTCTCGTGTTTTTCGGCATCGTGCCCGTGTGTGCTACATACTATTTGCAGACCGGCACTTGCTCATGGCTCGTGTTCTTTGCCTCAATTGCCTGTGGACTGGTTATAGATACGCTCCTTGTTGTGAACAACTACCGGGATATCGACAACGACCGTCGTGCAGGAAAGAACACTTTGATAGTAAAGATAGGAGCACGGGGCGGCAGAATACTGTATCTTATGCTTGGGACGGTGGCTTTCCTTATGGGACTGATGTTTGAGGAAATTTATCCGGCAGCTTTCGTACCGACAGCTATATATCTGATACTGCATGTAAATACATACAAGAAGATGGTTCGGATAGGAAAAGGCAAGGACCTTAATCTTGTGCTTGCCGATACGGCACGCAATATGTTCGTTTACGGACTGACGCTGTCGGCAGGCTTGCTGTTTTCAGCTCTGCGGCATACTGTATAGGGCGGTAGCAGAATACAAAACAAGAAACAAATACACATAAATATAAAAAAAGAAAATGAGAACAAGAACAACTACATGGTTTGAGTGTAAAATCCGTTATGAAAAGATGATGGAAGACGGAATGCAGAAAAAAGTTACAGAGCTTTATGTTGTTGATGCACTGAGCTTTACTGAGGCAGAGTCGGCTATCATCGATGAGATGTCTGCATATATAAGTGGAGAGTTTGAGGTGCGCGACATAAAGAAAGCGCCTTACGGAGAAATCTTCTTCAGCGACGAGCCGAGTGCCGACCGCTGGTATAAGGCAAAACTGCAGTTTATTACCATCGATGAGAAAACAGAGAAGGAAAAGCGCAGCAACGTGAACTATCTCGTTCATGCTGCAACATTCAACGGAGCCGTACACAATATCGACGAGGTTATGGGCAAGACGATGATTGATTATTCTATTGCATCCGTTGCCGAAACCCAAATCATGGATGTCTTCGAGCATGGAGCTGACATGAAGACGAAGAAGGAGGAGCCTAACGATGTTCCTGAATATGAGGAGCAAGCAGCAAATGCTGAAGGCGAGACCGAAACTCCGGCAGAATAACGTACAACCGGCGTTTCGGATAAAAGCGGAAACATAATTAACAGAGAAAGGATTGGCTTATGGACTATGATGTAGCAGGAAATTTACACAAGGTGCTTCGGAATCTTCCAGAAGGAGTGCGCCTCGTGGCTGTGAGCAAGTTTCATCCCAACGAGTTTCTGCAGGCTGCATACAACGAGGGGCAGCGTATCTTCGGCGAGAGTCATGAACAGGAACTTGCCAAGAAACAGGAAACTCTGCCAAAGGATATCAAGTGGCATTTCATCGGACACCTGCAGACGAACAAGGTGAAGTATATCGCTCCATATATCGACATGATAGAGGCGGTAGACTCTCTTAAACTTCTTAAGGAAATTAATAAACAGGCTGCAAAGCATAACCGCGTAATTGATGTGCTTCTTGAACTGCATATTGCCCAAGAGGCTACGAAATATGGACTTACGCCGGATGCCTGCCGACAGCTCCTTGCCGACGGCGAATGGCGACAACTGGAAAATGTCAGAATCTGCGGCTTGATGATGATGGCGTCTAACACAGACGACGAACAGCAGATACGTCGCGAGTTTACCGAGGCTGCCGACTTCTTCGATGAGGTGAAGGCGACGTATTTTGCCGATGATGAGGCTTTCTGCGAACGTTCGTGGGGTATGAGTCATGACTACAGAATTGCCGTGGAGTGTCGAAGCACAATGGTTCGCGTCGGCACTACAATATTCGGTCCGCGCGTTTATAATACGTAACGCTGACAAACAGAATTTCCCTATTATTGGCAAAAGGGAAGGCTGATATATGAAATAAGGTGTAAGATTTCCATGAGAGTGGAAAATCCTACACCTTATTTTATATGTATTGTTATTGCATGTGAAGTTTTCATTATCTTTTCGGCTTTTGCCTGAATCGTAAAGTAGAAGTCTTTAGTCTCTGATGTAATACTTTTGATTTCCTTTTGAAATACTATAAAGTGAGAAAAAAAATTTTTATTGCCACTATTGCCACTAATATATATAACTATCTGACTGTCAGATATTAAACCTGATGGCAATATAAAAAATATTGTTACTGAATTGCCACTAAAACAGCAGTATTTGCCATATATTACTCCATTTTCCGGAAGAACCTCAATACATGATGTCAGTATGCCGACAGTTTCTTCCGGCTACTTTGCCCATACGGAATAGTTTGATGCTGCTGCTTAGTTAGAGTTTCAAGGCGAAAAACAATGTTTCTCTTATAGGAAAACTCCGAGTGTCTTGTAAGGACACTCGGAGTTTCATTGAGAAATACATGTGAAACTGCCTTTCACGAGCTGAAGAAATTTGGTGAAGAATGGTTGTAAACAGTCTGCTTTCGTTCATAAGGGAGCTCAGAAGTGTAAGTGGTATAAAAAATCTCCGCACATCGAAAGGTGTTGAGTATCTGGCTTTTAGAGTATAAACGTAAAGCTTTGGGGATAACAATATAGTGGCAGATTATTACAATCTGCCACTTCGCTAAAGTGTTGATATTCAGCTTGTTGGTCTGCTTAGTGGCAATAGTGGCAATAATTTTTGTTTTCTTTAAAATAATATCACTCCATATTCCGGAAGAAAATAAAAAAAGCCGCAGGACTGAGTCCCACGGCTTCGTTTCCTTTTTAAGTTCGCTTTCGCAAATTACTTAACAGAATCAGCTGCTGCTGAATCAGAAGCTACAGTGTCCTGAGCTGCTGTATCAACTGCTACAGTGTCAGAGTCAGCTGCGTTAGACTGAGCTGTTTTGTTACCACATGATGCGAAAGAGATAGCTGCGATAGCTACGAACATTAAAACCAATTTTTTCATTTTCTTTGCTTTTTAAATCTGTAAAACAATCATTTGTTTATTAAAACGCTGCAAAGGTAAGTAATTTTCTGATACGTTGTTCTCTTTTTTAGTGTTTTTTTTATGCTTATTTTGTAACTTTTTTGTAAGTGCTTATATTTCAGATAAATACAATAAATTTTAAAAAGTTAAATAATGTTTATCCTTTTCCGTGCGCCTTTACAATCATGTTTAATTTATATAAGAGTCGTCTTAAAATACGACAGGCATATATGAAAAGTCAGAATTTTGCATTACCTTTGCAATTCGGAAACTCTCACGTATATATAATAAGGTAATGCACTCGTGTTTGAGTTTCCTGTAATGCAATAAAAATATAAATATGATAGATTCATCAGTATTTCAGGGCAAGACAGCAGCATATTTCACATTAGGCTGCAAACTGAACTTCTCTGAAACTTCCACATTTGGCCGTCTTCTTCAGGATATGGGCGTTCGCACGGCAGAAGAAGGAGAGAAAGCCGATATATGTTTGATAAACACCTGTTCCGTAACCGAGGTAGCCGACCACAAATGCCGACAGGCAATCCACCGTATGGTAAGACAGCATCCGGGAGCGTTCGTTGTCGTTACAGGTTGTTATGCCCAGCTCGAAGCTGAGACAATATCTAAGATAGACGGAGTTGACCTTGTTCTTGGTGCCAACGAGAAGGCTAATCTTATCCAGTATCTCTCCGATGCATGGACTTCGGCAGAAGAAGATTCTGATGATGTCTCTTTCGGGGCCCTGCATCGCCATTATTCGGTTAAGACAAAAGACATCAAGACCTTTGCCCCGAGCTGTTCGCGCGGCAACCGCACGCGCTATTTCCTGAAGGTGCAAGACGGTTGCGACTATTTCTGCACGTACTGTACCATACCGTTTGCCCGTGGATTCAGCCGTAATCCGCCCATCGCTTCATTGGTGGAACAAGTGCGACAGGCTGCGGCTGAAGGTGGAAAGGAAATAGTGCTCACCGGAGTGAACATCGGCGACTTTGGAGCCACTACCCATGAAAGCTTCCTTGATCTCGTGAAGGCTCTCGACCAGGTAGAGGAGATAAAGCGGTATCGAATAAGCAGTCTTGAACCCGACCTCCTCTCAGACGAGCTGATAGAATACTGTGCCCATAGCCGTGCTTTCATGCCACATTTCCATATTCCGCTCCAAAGCGGATCTGATGCCGTCTTGAAACTGATGCACCGCCGTTACGGCTCGGCACTCTTTGCCCACAAAATAAAACTGATAAAGGAATATATGCCCGATGCGTTCATCGGCGTCGACGTTATGGTTGGAACGAGAGGTGAGACACCGGAGTATTTCGAGGAGACATACGAGTTTCTGAAGGGGCTCGACGTTACGCATCTCCACGTCTTTCCATATTCGGAGCGTCCTGGCACAGCAGCCCTTCGCATCCCTTATGTCGTGTCCGACAAGGACAAGAAACTCCGCAGCAAGCGCCTGCTTGACCTTTCCGACGAGAAGCAGCACGCTTTCTACTCAAAATACTCTGGAACGGAGGCTGAGGTGTTGTTTGAGAAAGCAGCGCGCGGCAAGGCAATGCATGGATTTACAAAGAATTACATTCGTGTGGAATTGCCAGCCTTGGAATCGTCGGATGAACTGGACAACCAACTCGTCAAGGTAAAGCTCGGTGGCTTCAATCACGACAAGTCGGCAGTTATGGGAACTGTTCTGAATTAGGAATTAGGAATTAGGAATTAGGAATTAGGAATGAAGAATGTAGAATGAAGAATGTAGAATGAAGAATGAAGACAATTAAGAATTGTAGAATGCATCGATTGATGATTTTGAATTCTAAATTCTTATAATTTATAATCGCAGCGAAGCGAGAAAAATTCTAAATTCTACATTCTAAACTCTAAATTAAGAATATGGACAAGGTAGCAATTGTAATATTAAACTGGAATGGAGAGAAGATGCTTAAAAAGTATCTGCCTTCCGTCCTGGAGTATTCGGCAGAAGACGGTGGCGTGGTATATGTCGCCGACAATGCTTCCACTGATGGCTCCATGCTGATGCTAAAGGAGCGCTTCCCACAGGTGCACACCATTCAGTTGGAAAAGAATTGGGGCTTTGCCGAGGGCTACAACAAGGCTCTCGAACAGGTGGATGCAGAACTTTACGTCTTGCTCAACAGCGACGTGGAAGTTACACATCATTGGCTCTCGCCGCTTGTGGAATATATGGACAACCATTCCGAAGTTGCCTTCTGTCAACCGAAACTTCTCTCAGAGCAAGACAAGAATTCATTCGAGTATGCCGGAGCGGCAGGCGGCTATATCGACAAATATGGCTACCCGTTTTGTCGCGGACGAATCTTCAATACTGTAGAGGACGACAACGGACAGTATGACTACACAACAGAAGTGCTGTGGGCAACGGGAGCCTGCTTGATGATACGTGCACAGGATTACTGGAAAGCCGGAGGGCTCGACGGCAGATTCTTTGCCCACAACGAAGAGATTGACCTCTGCTGGCGACTTCGTCTTCAGGGTAGAGTAGGGGTGTGCATACCCGACAGCGAAGTATACCATGTAGGAGGAGGAACGCTGCCTAAGGGAAACCCAATGAAGACATACCTAAATTTCCGCAATAACCTGACGATGCTCTACAAGAATCTTTCCGACCGCGAACTGCCTGGCGTCATGCGCATGCGCTTCTTCCTCGACTGGCTCGCTGCATTCCAGATGCTGCTGCTTGGCAGAAGTTGGGGCGACTTCAAGGCTGTTGTCAAGGCACGCCGCGACTTTAAACGATGGAAAAAGGATTTTCTTGCCGACAGGGAGCATATCCAGAACACACGTCTCGTCCCACCGGGCTGCATAAACGGCATCTACGATTTTTCAATCCTGTGGAAGTATTACGTCAACGGCATCAGAGTATTTTCAAAGTTTAATTAGAACTTGTCTAAGAGAAAACGTTTACGCTAATTTATCCGAGAATAGAAAAGTTTTATTTTCAAATAAGAAATAAAAGATGTAATTTTGATGCCGAAAACTATAAATCTATATGAAGAAAAAGATTGTAACATTCGGTGAGATAATGCTCAGAATGACTCGTCCCGGAAAGGAACGCATCATTCAGGGCAGCAAATGGAACGGATATTTCGGAGGCAGCGAAGCTAACGTTGCCGTATCGCTTGCCATGTTTGGCGACAATATCGAATACGTAACACGATTGCCTAATAATAAAATAGGTATGGCGTGTATGGACGAGATAAGAAAATACAACGTGGGAGTGGACAATATCGAATGGGGTGGCGACCGGCTCGGACTGTATTATTACGAGGAGTCGGCTTCGATGAGAAGCTCCAATATCGTTTACGACCGCGAAGACTCGTCGCTGACCACGCTGAAGGCAGGTATGATAAACTGGAAAAAAGCATTTCAGGGTGCTGGAATGTTCCATTGGTCGGGTATTTCGAGTGCCCTCTCCCAAGGTGCCGCCGACGCTACCCGCGAGGCAGTCGACGAGGCGGAAAAAGAGGGACTCATTATCTCTTGCGACATCAACCATAGAGCAAACCTGTGGAAATATGGCAAGGACGCCCACGACGTATTGTTCCCGATGGCACAGAAGAGCGACATCGTGTTCGGAACTGCTGGCGAATGGAAACTTATCACGGGGATTACACCACCAGACTTCAAGGCAATATCCTCCGACTACGAAATCGACAAGGCTGCTTACGAGGATTATTTCCAGAAAGCCGGAAAGATTCTGCCCAAGGCAAGGAAGATGATTCTTGTATTGAGAAACACACTTTCGGCAAACCACCATCTGCTCTCGGGCGTTATCTTTGCCGAGGGGAAGCTGTATACTACGCGTATCTACGACATCGACAATGTTGTTGACCCGATGGGCGTGGGCGATGCCTTCATTGCTGCATACCTGCATGCCTATACAACATGGGGCGACGACAACCAGCATTGTCTGGAGTTCTCGCTCGCTTCGTCGGCTCTGAAGAATACCATTCAGGGCGACTTCAATCTCTTTACCGAAGAGGAGGTTGAGGATATCATGAAGGGAAATTATGAAGAGAACATCGGATAAGACAACTGAACAAAGTGTAACCCGGGGCACACCCCGGGCTATTTTGTTAGAAGGATAGATCTGAATCGCCGTATAAACCCAGTTTAAACAAAAGTAAAAAATATCAGCTGTCAAGCTAAGAGCCGTTAACGCTTACATATTGAGTGTTAAAAGAGAAGAAATATCAACGACAAATTGTCAGTTTAACAATCTTTGCGTCTATATTTGCACTCCGAAAATGAAGGCAAGACAGTTTGTTCGTCTATTCGGCAAACTTTCTGCTATGCAAATACAAAGCAATAACAAACATAAAAGATATTAGACATGGGAAATTTTTCTAATCGTTTAGCATTGGCAGCCGCAGCACTCACGCTGACTGTCGCTACACCGGGATTTACAGTGGCAAGCGTTGCCGCTGTACCAAGCCAACCCGTAGACTTGACTTATGCGGCAGAGAAGGCACTGCCTTCTGTCGTTCACATCAAATTCCTCCAGAACAGCAAGATTCAGACCGTCGACGTACAGTCTGACCCATTCGGAGATTTCTTCGACCCGTTCGGCTTCTTCGGTAACCCGAACAGCGGTAACGGCGGTACACAGAAACGCAAGGTGCAGACTCCGAAGAAGGAAGGAGCAGGATCGGGAGTTATAATTTCTTCCGACGGATACATCGTAACGAACAATCATGTTGTAGAGGGCGCCGACGAGCTTACGGTTACCCTCAACGACAATAAGGAATATTCAGCACGCATTATAGGAACCGATAAGACCACCGATTTGGCACTTATCAAGATAAGCGCAAAAGACCTGCCGGCTCTTCCTATCGGCGACAGCGACAAACTGAAGGTCGGCGAGTGGGTACTTGCCGTTGGTAACCCTTTCAACCTCAATTCTACTGTAACTGCCGGTATCGTGAGCGCAAAGGCACGTTCACTCGGTGCTAACGGCATAGAGTCGTTCATTCAGACCGATGCTGCCATCAACGCCGGAAACTCGGGCGGTGCATTGGTAAACACTCGTGGCGAGCTCGTGGGAATTAACGCAATGCTCTATTCGCAGACGGGAAGTTATAGCGGTTATGGATTCGCCATTCCTACTACGATTATGAATAAGGTGGTGGCTGATCTTAAAAAATACGGAGTCGTTCAGCGCGGACTGCTCGGAATCCAGGGTATGAACGTAAACAACTACTTCGACCAGCAGAAGGAAGCCGGAAAGGATGTAGACCTCGGCACGATGGAGGGAATCTATATCGCCAAGGTTGAAGACGGCGGTTCGGCTGCAGAAGCTGGACTGAAGGAAGGCGATGTAATCACGGCAATCGACGGCAAGAAGGTTGTGAAGATGAGCGAGCTGCAGGAATATCTCGTCAACAAACGTCCTGGCGATAAGGTCAGCGTTACCTATCTGCGCAAGAAGGCTAAGAAGACTGCCACTTTAACGCTGAAGAATGAACAGGGCAACACGAACATAGTGAAGGATGCCGACCTGGATGTTCTCGGCGGAACATTCCGCCCTGTAACGGAGCAGGAGAAGAAGGATCTGAACATAACCTACGGACTTGTAGTTTCGAAGGTTAACAACGGTGCACTGAAGGATGCTGCCGTATACAAAGGCTTCATCATACAGCAGGCAAACGACACTCCGATGAAGAGTCTGAACGATTTGCAGAAAGCTGTCAAGGATGCCTCTACGAGCAAGGATCCAGTGCTTATCCTCAAGGGTCTTTCTCCTACGGGCAAGAAGGCATACTTTGCCGTTATGCTCGACAAACAATAAAAAAGAACACAATAGACTTCTGTAACTGATCCGGACGGATACGGGTTTACGGTTTTCCGCAGACTCGTATCGTCCGGATCTTTTTTTCTTCTTCATACATTCAAGTTTTTCGATTATTTTTGATGATTTTTAGAGCTTTCATGATTGAAAAATATGCTGGTTAAGGAGAAAAACTCTCCACTTTGTTAAGGAAAGTGGGGTACTTTTATGGAAGAACCTGGAGTAATGGGAGAAATGGGAGTAAATTAATAATTCTGTAAAAATACCAAAATATATGTCATTTTGTCAATTTAATGTGTTTTTTGTTGCAAGTATCGATATTTTTATGTAGATTTGCAACTGGTATAATATGTTCTTGTCGGAACATGGCTCGAATTGCCGTGAAAAGCCGACATACATGTGAAGCCCCTAAAAGTAATCGCTTAAACTTTATATTCTATGAGACAACTGAAAATCACGAAATCGATAACAAACCGCGAGAGCCAGTCGCTTGACAAGTATCTGCAGGAGATTGGCCACGAGGAGCTTCTGAGTGTTGATGAGGAGGTGGAGCTCGCACAGCGGATAAAAAAAGGAGACCGCAAGGCTCTGGAGCGACTGACAAAGGCAAATTTGAGATTTGTCGTTTCTGTGGCAAAGCAATATCAGAACCAGGGATTGAGCCTTCCCGACTTGATAAACGAAGGAAACGTGGGATTGATAAAGGCTGCCGAGAAATTCGACGAGACGCGCGGCTTCAAGTTTATCTCGTATGCTGTATGGTGGATAAGGCAAAGCATACTGCAGGCAATAGCCGAACAGAGTCGTATCGTGAGACTGCCGCTGAACCAGGTAGGGTCGGTTAACAAGATAAACAAGGCTCTCAATAAGTTTGAGCAGGAGAACGAACGGAGGGCGAGTGTAGACGAGATTGCCGAGAGGGTAGACATGCCTGAAGACAAGATTGCCGATGCTATGAAGATAAACGGCAGGCATGTTTCTATGGATGCCCCGTTCACAGAGGGCGAGGAAGGCAGTTTGATTGATGTGATGCCGAACGGAGACTCTCCGGAGCCCGACAACTCTCTCGTAATCGAGTCGTTGAGGGAAGAGATAAAGCGTGCGCTGCAGGTGCTGAACGAGCGAGAGAGGAAAGTTATTGAGGCATTCTTCGGTATCGACCAGCCAGAGAAAACTCTCGAGGAGATTGGGGCGGAGTATGGTTTGACGCGTGAGCGCGTAAGACAGATAAAGGAGAAGGCAATCAGGCGACTGCGCCACAGTACGCAGAACAAGATGCTCAAGTCGTTCCTCGGCAGTTAGAACACTAATTTAAGAAATAATCAATAGAAATATAGAATGAGATTTTATAGGTTTTTTGCAGCCATGACACTTGTCGTGGCTGTATGTTTTGCAGTCAGCGTGTCGGCAAAAGACAGGAAAGTGAAGACAATGTACGTGTTTGGTATCGCTACTTCGTTTAATGATTCCACGGCATACTTCACGCCGATACAGGCGATAGACTCAGTTGAGACATTCGGTAAGACAAAGTTGCTGGCAAACAAGCAGGAATATTCCTACCAGCTGCGCAACTTCTTTGAAAGAAAGGGAATTCAGCATGAGACGTGTATTACCGTTAATTCCACAAACAAGGCTAAGCTTGAGAAGTCTATGCTCAAGCTAAAGCAGAAATATGCCAAGAAATGGAATCTTTCTATCCAGAATATCGACGGTGGCGAGTTTACCTTTGAGCGCGTTGTCATGGCACAGTAATATCCGCATTTTTTCCAATTAAATGTTTTATCGTATTGCAGAATTTGTTGTTGAGATTGTATTCAATGACACTTCAATAAATGATTCGTGGCTAATTCCGTCATTCTCTCCGTTTCGCATAGACGAAAGGGTGGGGGATGACGATTTTCTGTTTCGTCTTGTAGTAGACGACAGTCTGGCTCCGAGAAGAAAGGACAGGGAGCGTATCGGGAAGTTCGATACCGGCAACGGGGATACTTGTGTAGACCGTTTCGAGGATGGTGCATACCAGTTTATCATAAAGGACATTTCGGGAAATGAATGTTGCCTGTTGCAGACAAACCGCGGCTTTACTTCATGTCGTTGTGCCTTGAACGGCAATTCAAATATGCGACAGTTCGGACTTAACAATGCCTTGATGCTTGTTTTCGCCTTTGCCGGCAGCTTTAGACAGACGGTGCTTGTACATGCCTCGCTCGTAAGACAAAACGGCTATGGCTATGCTTTCATAGCAAAGAGCGGCACGGGGAAGAGTACTCAAGTGAGCAACTGGCTGAAATATATTCCGGGTTGCGACTTGATGAATGATGATAATCCGATTATACGCATAATCCATGGGGAAGCATATATCTACGGTTCGCCATGGAGCGGCAAGACACCGTGCTACCGCAACGTGAAGGCTCGGCTCGGGGCAATAACAAGGATAAGTCGCGACGAGAAAAACTGGGTAGAGCAACAGAACCCCATTCTTGCCTTTGCTTCCGTTCTCCCGTCGTGTTCCACGATGAAGTGGGACAGTGGAGTTTTCAATGCCGTATGCGATACCGTTACGGAAGTGCTAAAAAACACAGGTATTTATACGCTGCATTGTCTGCCTGACAGAGAGTCGGCAATAGTGTGTAATGCGGCTATCACAAAATGTAAGTACAGATAATGGAGAGGGAATTGAAGATAACGGAAAGGAAATTTTCAAATGCGGAATTTATTCCTGAGATAGTGAAACTTCTTGACGAGGGTCATACAGTAACCTTACTGTTGCGAGGGTTCAGTATGCGCCCGTTTCTTGAAGACGGCAGAGACAAGGCACTGCTCGTAAAGGCGAAGTCGCTTTCAGTTGGTCTGCCGGTGTTGGCAGAGGTAGAAGAGCGCAGGTATGTTCTCCATCGCATCGTAAAGATTTGTGACGACGAGGTAACCTTGCGTGGTGACGGTAATTTGGGCGTTGAGCATTGCAGGGTTTCGGATGTGAAGGGCGAGGCGATAGGTTTTTACAGAAAGGGACGGACGGTTATGGATAAGACGAACGGAATGAAATGGATTGTGTATTCCTTTCTGTGGACGCGTCTTCTCCCTCTGCGCCGCTATCTGTTGGCGATATACAGAAGGATAATAAAACTCAAATAAAGATATACAGAAAGATAATAAACATATACAGACGGATAATAAATATATTATGAAGGAGAAAAAAGGATTCAATCTTCGCAACGTTTGCGGTGAGCAGATTATAGTTGCCGAGGGTAAAGAGAATATTGATTTCAGCAATATAATAAGCATGAACGAGTCTTCGGCTTATTTGTGGAAAGAGCTTTCTGGCAAGGAGTTCTCTGTTGAGGATATGGCAGAACTTCTTGAAAAGGAATATGAAGTAGACCATGCCACGGCTTTGACTGATTCCGCCCAACTTGCCGAGCTATGGAAAAATGCCGGTATTGTGGAGTGAGTATTGTGGAGTGAGTATTGTGGAGTGAGGAGCTTGGATTGATGAGATAATAAATCCCAAACGTCAAGAAACGTTTGGGATTTATTTTTAGTTGCCAACTTCATTCCCTCCCTTTGGGAGGGTTAGGGTGGGTCTCCCTTTGGGAGGGTTAGGGTGGGTCTATAGATTACTGTTTCTTGATTTTCTCCAGTTCCTCAGCCATTTGTACTTGCAGCTCCTGAGCCTTTTGTGCAGCAGCTTCAGCAAACTTCTCGTCGTTTGCAGCATAGATGATGCCGCGGCTGCTGTTAACAAGCAGACCGCAGTCTTTAGTCATGCCGTATTGGCAGACTTCCTGCAAACTGCCGCCTTGAGCGCCGACACCCGGAACGAGGAGGAAGTGGTTAGGCACAATGCGACGGATGTCCTCAAACATCTTTCCCTGAGTTGCACCTACAACATACATCATATTCTCATCATTTCCCCATTTCATGGAAGTGCGTAGAACCTTCTCGAAGAGTTTCTCGCCGTCCTTGCCCTCTGTGAGCTGGAAATCGTGGGAACCCTTGTTGCTCGTAAGAGCAAGCAGAATAACCCATTTACCGTCGTACTGCAGGAATGGCGTAACGCTGTCCTCTCCCATGTATGGAGCCACGGTAAGAGCGTCGAGGTTGTATTCCTCGAAGAACGTGCGTGCATACATAGCCGAAGTATTGCCGATATCGCCCCTCTTTGCGTCAGCAATAATAAAATGGTTCGGGCATACGCCGTTAAGATAATTGATAGTCCTTTCAAAAGAGAGAAGACCCCTCACTCCCATACTCTCATAGAAAGCGAGGTTAGGTTTGTAAGCCACGCAATAATTAGCCGTAGCGTCGATAATTGCCTTGTTGAAGCTGAAGATAGGATCCTCTTCCTCAAGCAAGTGTTTAGGGATTTTCTTTATGTCGGCATCAAGACCTACACACAAGAATGTTTTTTTCTTGAAAATCTCTTTAATAAGTTGTTCTTTGTTCATTTCCTGAAAAATTAATGCTACACTATTGAATATTTGATAATACTAAAGTTCGTTCTCCTTCATTCTCTCCGCATTTTCCGCAACGGTAAGAGCGTCGATCATGTCCTGGATGTTACCGCCCAGAAAACCTTGCAAGTCGTGGGTAGTATATCCAATGCGATGATCAGTAACACGTCCTTGAGGGAAGTTGTATGTACGGATTTTAGCCGAGCGGTCACCAGTCGAGACAAGCGTCTTTCTTCGGTTTGCGATGTCGTCGATATATTTCTGGTGCTCGCGGTCGTAGATAAATGTTCGGAGTCTTGACAAGGCGCGTTCCTTGTTCTTTGGCTGGTCTCGAGTCTCCGTACACTCGATAAGAATTTCTTCCACCTCACCCGTGTTCGGGTTCTTCCAAGGGTAGCGCAGACGCACTCCCGATTCAACCTTGTTCACGTTCTGTCCGCCGGCTCCGCTGCTTCGGAAAGTATCCCATTTAATATCGCCCTCGTTGATGTTCACCTCAAACTTGTCAGCCTCAGGCAATACGGCAACGGTGGCAGCCGAGGTATGCATACGTCCCTGTGTTTCAGTAGCCGGAACACGCTGCACGCGGTGAACACCGGATTCATATTTCAGCGTACCGTATACATTGTCGCCGCTTACGGCAAAGTCAATCTCCTTGTATCCGCCCACGGCACCTTCGCTGACGCTTGTAACAGATAGGTTCCATCCCTTAGAGTCGCAGTATCTCTTATACATGGCAAAGAGGTCTCCGGCAAAGAGGGCAGCCTCGTCGCCGCCGGCTCCAGCTCTGATTTCCATCTGCACGTTTTTAGCGTCCTCAGGATCTTTAGGAACAAGAGCAATTTTAATTTCCTCCTCAATTTTGGGCTGCATCTCTTCGTTTGTCTGCAGTTCCTCCCTTGCCATTTCCTTCAGGTCCGGGTCACTCTCGTTAGCGAGAATGTCTTTAGCCTCCTTTATGGAGTTAAGGCAGTTGATGTATCTTTTGCGCGCATCCATGATGTCGCCCAAGTCCTTGTATTCCTTTGTCAGTTTAACGTAGCGTTGCTGGTCTGCTATGACATCAGGGTCGGTGATAAGGGTTGAAACCTCTTCATACCGGCTCTCGAGTCCGTTGAGCTTCTCCAATATACTGTTGTTGTCTGGCATCTTTTGTATTTCTTCTTGTTATAAAATTTTATTAATAGTCGAAGGTACCGAATTCCGACTTTATAGTCAGGCTTCTCTTTCCCTCCTCGATATGTCCTATGATTTGTGCGTCGATATTGAACTCTTTGCTTATGGCGATTACTTTCTCTGCAACTTCCGGCTTTACGTAGATTTCCATTCTGTGTCCCATGTTGAACACCTTGTACATCTCTTTCCAGTCCGTTCCGCTCTGTTCCTGAATCGTCTTGAACAATGGAGGAACCGGGAACATATTGTCTTTAATCACGCGGCAGTTTTCATTCACGAAGTGCAGAACTTTAGTCTGTGCTCCTCCTGTGCAGTGAACCATTCCGTGGATTTCCGGGCGCAGCTGGTCGAGAAGTTTCTTAATTACAGGAGCATAAGTTCTTGTAGGCGAGAGAACGAGTTTTCCTGCATTTATCGGACTACCCTCAACCTCGTCGGTAAGTTTTTTCTTTCCGCTGTAGACGAGTTCTTCCGGTACGGCATGGTCGTAGCTCTCAGGGAATTTCTCGGCAAGGTATTTTGCAAACACGTCATGCCTTGCGCTGGTCAGTCCGTTGCTTCCCATTCCGCCGTTATACTCCGTTTCGTAAGTAGCCTGTCCGAAAGACGCCAGTCCTACGATAACGTCGCCCGGCTGTATATTGGCGTTATTGATAACGTCGCTTCTTTTCATGCGGCACGTAACGGTAGAGTCAACGATGATAGTGCGCACGAGGTCGCCCACATCAGCCGTCTCGCCACCAGTAGGCCATATACCTATGCCCATCTCTCTCATTTGGGCAAGCAGTTCGTCGGTTCCGTTTATTATAGCAGAAATAACCTCTCCCGGCACGAGCATCTTGTTTCTTCCGATAGTGCTCGACACGAGGATATTGTCGACAGCGCCCACGCAGAGCAAGTCGTCGGTATTCATAACGATGGCATCCTGAGCAATGCCCTTCCATACCGACAGGTCGCCTGTCTCCTTCCAATACATGTAGGCGAGCGATGATTTTGTTCCGGCTCCGTCGGCATGCATGATATTGCAGTATTCAGGGGCTCCTCCCAGCACGTCGGGGATGATTTTGCAGAAAGCCTGAGGAAAAATGCCTTTGTCAATATTTTTAATGGCGTTGTGTACGTCCTCCTTGGCTGCGCTCACTCCGCGCATCATATATCTGTTTGACTTATCCATTTTTTATAATAGTTATAATTGTTTTCTAAAATCGGGTTATATATTTTTCTTATTTCTTCTCCTCGCCAGTCCAGAAGTCCCAGCTTGCAAAAGCTTGCAGCAATAGCATCTCCAGTCCGTTCTTAGTCAGCGCACCTTGTTCCTTTCCCTTTTTCAGAAACAGTGTCTGGTCAGGGTTGTAAATCAGGTCGTAGAGAATGTTGTGGCTGTCGAGAGCTTCGTATGGCAGTTCCGGACATTCGTTGTAGTGAGGATACATGCCGCATGGAGTACAGTTTACGATAACATTATATTCCTTCACCACGCTGGCATCAATATTCTTGTATTGAATCGTGCCCGGTCTTTCAAACCTGCTTACGCGTACCGTTTCAAGTCCGAGCGATTTCAGTCCGTAGTCAACAGCCTTGGCAGCTCCTCCGGTGCCGAGCACGAGAGCTTTTTTATGGAACTTTTCAAGAAGTGGCTCAATACTTTTAGTAAATCCGATAACGTCGCTGTTGTATCCCTTCAGCATAACGTCATCCCCCTTGTGGTCCACTCTGATAACATTTACGGCTCCGATGGCTCTTGCTTCCACGCTGATATAGTCGAGAAAGCTCAACACCTTCTCCTTGTAAGGAATCGTAACGTTCAATCCTCTGAGTTCCGGGTTAGAGGCAAGAATTTCGGGCAGCTCGTCGATATTCTGAATATCGAAGTTGATATATTCAGCATCGATATTTTCGTTTTGGAATTTCTCGTTGAAAAAGCTCCTTGAAAACGAATGGCCTAAAGGGTGGCCGATAATTCCATATTTGTCCATGGCTGTAAGTTTTATTTAGTTGCGATATAGCATGTGCATATTCCGAAGGTCAGTCTTTTGAACGAAGCCTTCGAGAATTCTGTTTTTTTCAGAATTTCCACCATTGTCTCCCCTTGCGGGAAGGCTTCGATGGTATTTATCAGGTATGTGTATGCGCTTTTGTCTTTAGAGATGAGTCTGCCGTATATCGGCAGTACTGTATGGGAATATATGGCAAACAGTTGTCGTATCGGGAAGTGTACAGGTCGTGTTAGTTCTATCACGCAGAGCGTTCCCCCTTTTTTCATCACGCGGTGCATTTCCCTCAGTCCGGCTTCGAGATCCTGGAAATTCCTTATTCCGAAAGCAGCGGTTACGGCATCAAAGCTGTCGTCTTGAAAAGAAAGGCTCATGCAGTCTTCTTTTTTGAAACAGATCGTATCCTGTAGCTGCAGAGCCTTAACCTTCTCCCTTCCGATATTCATCATACCTTCCGAGATGTCGGCTCCCACGATGCTTTCAGGTTTCAGTTTCTGCGCCTCCAGTATGGCGAGGTCGCCCGTTCCTGTAGCCACGTCGAGGATATTTTGCGGATTCTTGTCGGCAAGTTTCCTTACGACATAGTTTCTCCAGTATTTGTCAATCCAGAAAGACAGTCGGTGGTTGAGCAAGTCGTATGAGTGAGCCACGGCGTCAAACATGTGTTCAACCTGCTTCCCCTTGTTTTCCTTCTTGTTGTAGGGGTTAATCTTTTCTTGCTCGTACATTGTCTTTCCTTTATTCTTTTATGCGTAATTATTTAAACATTTAAGAGGATATGTCGGAAAGGTAGCCTTCCACATTATACAATATAAGTCTTGGCACCATTCCGATATACCCTCTAATGTATAGTTAATTTATTTATTGTAGGCAGCAAGCCATTCAGCAACATTCTTTTCTATTCTTTCTGCGATGTCGCCGTTTTCAGCAGCCTTGTCAAACTTTTCTCCAGTGATATGCTCATAGAGTTCGATATAGCGCTCGCTAACGCTTTCAGCATATTCGTCGGTAATTTCCGGCATCACCTGTCCTGGTTCGTTCATGAAGTTGTGCTCGATAAGCCACTGGCGTACGAACTCCTTAGAGAGCTGCTTCTGTGGTTCGCCCTTTTCAAACTTCTCCTCGTAGCCGTCGGCATAGAAGTAGCGGCTTGAGTCAGGGGTGTGTATCTCGTCGATAAGATAAACCTTGCCGTCGCGCTTTCCGAATTCATATTTTGTGTCAACGAGGATAAGTCCCTGCTTGGCAGCAATTTCCTGTCCGCGAGCGAAGATCTTGCGAGTATAATCCTCCATAACCTCATAGTCCTCGCGACTTACGATGCCCTGAGCTATGATTTCCTCCTTAGAGATGTTCATGTCGTGTCCCTCGTCAGCCTTTGTCGTAGGAGTGATGATAGGTTCCGGGAAACGCTGGTTCTCTCTCATTCCGTCAGGCAGTTTCACGCCGCACAGTTCTCTGCATCCCTTTTGGTATTCGCGCCATGCAGAACCAGTAAGGATAGAACGGATAATCATTTCCACGCGGAATCCCTCGCATTTTAAGCCTACGGTGACCATTGGGTCTGGTGTGGCAAGTTTCCAGTTCGGACAGATGTCCTTAGTGTGGTCAAGGAATTTTGCTGCGATCTGGTTCAGAACTTGTCCTTTGAAAGGTATGCCCTTTGGCAATACCACGTCGAATGCCGAGATTCTGTCGGTGGCAACCATTACAATGATGTCATCATTGATGTTGTAGACATCGCGTACCTTTCCGTGATACACGCTTTTCTGTCCCTCAAAGTGGAAATCAGTGCTTGTTAATGCTTTCATTACTTTATTAAATATTAAAAAGTCAGACAAATGTCTCTTGTTGTTTTAACGTTGCGCGCAACTCTCTCGTAGCCTTATAGCCAGAGCGTATGCTGCGCATAAGTAATAATTGCCTGCAAATGTACTTATTTTATGGCGAACTGGCAACAAAGGACGGATAAAAAGTTATTTTTTATCCTCATATTCGTTTTTTCTCTCTTTATCTGCCGCTTCGTATGCCTTGACAATTCTTGTTACGAGTTTATGTCTGACGATGTCCGTCTGGGTTAGATTGACGATAGATATTCCTTCCACGCCATTCAGAATCCTCATGGCTTCTCTGAGTCCGCTGCGTGTTCCCTTAGGCAGGTCTACCTGTGTCATGTCGCCAGTGATAATCATTTTCGTGTTCCATCCCATTCTCGTCAGGAACATACGGAGCTGTGCCGAAGTCGTGTTCTGTGCTTCGTCGAGGATAACCACCGCGTCGCTCAGCGTGCGACCTCTCATGAAGGCGAGAGGTGCAATCTGTATCACGTTCTTTTCCATCATCTCCTGTAGCTTAACTGCCGGAATCATATCCTCGAGAGCGTCATACAGCGGTTGTAGATACGGGTCAATCTTGTCCTTCATGTCGCCGGGCAGGAATCCTAACTTTTCGCCGGCTTCCACTGCCGGTCGGCTGAGGATAACTTTTCTCACAGCTTTTTCCTTCAGAGCCTTCACGGCGAGAGCAATACTGAGGTATGTCTTTCCCGTTCCGGCAGGTCCTACGGCAAACACCATATCGTCTTTCTCGTAGGCGTCAATAAGCTTCTGCTGGTTCTCACTGCGACTTTTAATCGGTTTGCCGGAGATGTTGTAAACTATAACATCCTTGGATGTCTCTTCGCCTATAGATTTTCCTTTAACGATGTCGAGGATATCCTTCTCGGCGATGGCGTTGAATTTCAGAATATGTTTTCTGAGTTTTTCTGCAACCTCTTCGAAGGCGCACATCTGTTCCTCGTCGCCGAGCACTCTCACCACGTTGTCTCTGGCGAGGATCCTCAGCTTGGGATACAATGAGCGTATCATCTGCAGGTTTGCGTTATTTGCTCCGTAGAAGACCACCGGATCGATGTCTTCCAAAACAATATGTTTCTCTATCAAAATATATTTCTTTTTATTTTATGGTAATGGTAGTGCAAATCGAGTGGAGAACAAAATGAATTTATTCATTTTTTATCCCGAGATGCCGCCTAGCTTATGCAAAGGTAGTGCAAATCGAGTGGAGAACGAAATGAATTCATTCATTTCTTATCCCGAGATGCCGCCTAGCTTATGCAAAGGTAGTGCAAATCGAGTGGAGAACGAAATGAATTCATTCATTTCTTATCCCGAGATGCCGCCTAGCTTATGCAAAGGTAGTGCAAATCGAGTGGAGAACAAAATGAATTTATTCATTTTTTATCCCAAGATGCCGCTTACCTTATACAAAGGTAGTGCAAAAATCTGATTCTGCGAGAGAATTAGTGATATAATTTCATTTCTGACATTACAGTTATATTAAATATGCGAAATCTGCTATCTTACGGTAATATGGAAACACCCCTGTTTTACCTCATATTTTATATAGCAGCGCTTGTTTACACGCATGTCTCTAAGAACCTCGCTGAGAACCCATTTCAGGGTGTCGTTTCTCACGGCACGACGTGGGGCGCCTTCGGGGTCGCTAACGGTAGAGTAGCGGTTGTAGCAGAGGTCAAACGTCGTTCCGTATAGATGACAGGAGTTTACCGTCGCGTTGTTGTTGCGGGTACGTAGTTTGTCTACATCGTCGCGAGTACGCAGCACACTCGTTATTATCACCTTATGCAACGGGATGCGCTTCGTCTGAAGGCTGTCGAAGAACGAGCGGCCGATGTCGTTGAGCAGAATGGCGGCACGTGGCACAAGGTATGGAATACTGCTTTTAAGCTTATCCATAGTATAATACGGACTTGCTCCTACGTATACGAGTTCGCTCTTGCGCCTCTCGGCATCATTGCGGTTTTTTACCGGACTGACTCCGTATTTCTTTGCCATTTCCAGTTGTACACTGTTGCTGTCGGGGAATGTTTCCCCAAAATTCGGAACGCTGTATATTCGGTTGTTCACTTCCTTTCCGTCGTTGTCGAAGAAGCGCGACGGCGTGCCGGGAGATATTTCATTGGCAGCGTTGCGTATCTTGTCGCTTTCATTCGCCATCGTCAGACTGTCTGTATTGGTCGAGTTCCCTTTGTCTGCCGTATCTGATGCTATGCTTGGCTTTATACATCTTATAATGGCGAGTATTATAACTATAGCTGTAAATGCTGTGAGATATCTGTTTTTTGTAAGTTTCATTTCTCTTGTTTTTTCTTCGTTTGGCAAAGTTAGTGATAATTAATCAGAATATCCCATCATGTATTGTTTATTTTTCCTATTTCGTTTTATTCGTGTTTCTCTTTTATATATAATAAGGTGAAACTTTTATTTTTCTTAATCTTTATCCGTTTTATTCTTTGCCATAGCCGTATAGATACAGTCAAATTATATGTGAAATAAAATGTACACCACTGACGGCTATTCGTCCACCACTGGCGGCTATTGGTTCAGTGGTGTTGAATAATCGTCCGCCACTGGTGGCTATTTTTTTTGAATGGTAAATTCAGAACCTAAAATACAATGAAAATGTTTTTCGAGCAAGCAACGATAACTATAGTCATTCATTTTAGATTCAACAGGTATTTGAAGTGACAGTATACTATCACCCCATATTCCGGATGACCCTCATTTCCTTGCTCCGTAGACCAATCATTACTTTTAGGTATTTTGCTGAAACCCTAAATTTAGGTATTGCAGAAGTTTACAGTATGTTATAACTTTGCAGCCGTAAAAGAGAACGAAACTCATGAGAGGGGAGTTCGACGTTACATTAGAAAACTTATAATATACGAGATAAAAATGGAAAAGACATTAGTAATTTATGGTTCCTCAACAGGAACATGCCAGGGCATTGCCGAGAAGATCGGCGAGAAGCTCGGAGCAGAAGTTGTAGATGTGGCAAGTGTAACAGACGACCAGGTGAACGGCGCACAGAACCTTATCCTCGGAACTTCAACATGGGGAGCAGGCGAAATGCAAGACGACTGGTATGACGGAATCAAGAAGCTTACGGCTCTTGACCTCAATGGAAAGACCGTTGCTCTCTTCGGTTGCGGCGATTGCGAGTCATACAGCGATACATTCTGTGGCGGTATGGACGAGATTTACTCGGCTCTGAAAGACAAAGGTGTGAAATTTGTTGGTGCCGTTTCAACCGACGGTTATACATTTGACGACTCAGCAGCCGTAGTAGACGGCAAGTTCGTTGGTCTCGCCCTCGACGACGTAAACGAAGACGACAAGACAGACGAGCGAATTGACGCTTGGATAGACAGCATCAAGGACGCTTTGTAAATGCTGATAGGACAAGGCACCCGCAACGGAAAGTTTCCTGTGGTGACTCTTCCTGGAGTGTTGGGGAACTTGCTTGCGGGTGGCTGCCTGTCGGAAAATATAAATTAAATTTCTAAAATCAACTTATTATGCAAGAGACAAAAGTAATGCCGATAGACATGAAAGTCCTTATGAACCATATCTATGAGTTCCAGAAGGGCGTTCGAAAAATGGTTTTGTTCACGTTCAATAAAAAATACGAAGAATTTGCATTAGAGCGTCTCAAGCGACAGAATATCAACTATATCATACAACCCGTAGGCAACGACCGTATGAACCTGTTCTTCGGAAAGAAAGAATGTATGGATGCCATACGGCTGATGGTAAACCGTCCGCTCAACCAGCTTACTCCCGAGGAGGATTTCATTCTCGGTGCTCTGTTAGGCTATGATATCTGTGCACAATGCGAGAGATATTGTGAGCGAAAATGCCGCACGTACAGTGTGGCGCAATAACTAGACAACATAACTTTGAAAATACACATTTCCCATTAAAATAAAATTCATAATGTTTTTGTATTATATACCCATACCGGGCTTGCTGGGAAGCAGGTCCGGTATGTTGCATATTGTCTTTAAGTGTTCTTTTATTTCATCTCTAAAGCCACAACATTTTCCACATGGGGGGTATGCGGGAACATGTCGACCGGCTGAACGGCGGTAACCTTGTATTTTGCATCGAGCAGTTGCAAGTCGCGTGCCTGTGTGGCAGGGTTGCAGCTTACGTAGACGATGCGTTTCGGTTCGGCACGCAATATCGTGTCTACCACATCCTGGTGCATTCCGGCGCGTGGCGGGTCGGTGATGATAACATCGGGTTTGCCGTGTGAAGCAATAAACTCATCATTCAGAATATCCTTCATGTCGCCGGCATAAAACAACGTGTTGTCGATGCTGTTAATCTCGGAGTTTACCTTTGCGTCTTCGATAGCCTCAGGCACATATTCTATACCGACGACCTTGGCAGCCTCCTTGGCCACGAAGTTGGCAATGGTTCCCGTTCCGGTATAGAGGTCGTAGACAACTTCCTTTCCTGTGAGCTGTGCAAATTTGCGTGCCACGGAATACAGGTGGTATGCCTGTTCGGTATTCGTCTGGTAGAAGCTCTTCGGTCCCACTTTAAACTTCAGTCCCTCCATCGTTTCGAAGATATGGTCGTTGCCCTTGAACACGCTGATGTCGAGGTCACCGAAGGTGTCGTTGCATTTTTGGTTGTTTACGTATAGTAGGGAGGTGATTTGCGGGAACGTGTCGGCAAGATGCTGCATAAGTCCCATTGCGCGCTGCTCATCCCCCTCAACGTCATAATGAAACTGCACCAGAACCATCCATTCCCCAGTGTTAGAGTTTCTTACCATCACGTCGCGCAGCAAACCAACCTGCTGCCTGAGGTCAAAGAAAGTCATGCCGTTGCTTATGGCATAGTCGCGGATGGAGTTGCGGATTTCATTCTGCAGGTTGTCCATGAGATGACACTTCTCGATAGGCAGAATCTTGTCGAAAGCTCCAGTAATATGGAATCCAATGGCGCGCATCTCTCCAGCAGGTTCTCCGGTGGCAATCTCTTCCCTTGTCATCCATCTCTTGTTTGAGCATCCGAATTCCAGTTTGTTTCGGTATTCGCGTGTCTTTACAGAGCCGAGGATAGGCGAGAACTCAGGCAGCTCGATTTTTCCTATTCTCGTAAGCTGCTGGAATACCTGACTTTGTTTCATCTCGAGTTGCTTCTCGTATGGGAGAGTCTGCCATTTGCATCCGCCGCAAATTCCGAAATGCTGGCAGAAGGGTTCTTCGCGCACTTCACTCTTCTTGATGAAGCGTATAACCTCAGCTTCGCAGTAGCTGTGTTTCTTTTTCCTGACCTGCAGGTCGACGACATCGCCCGGCACACAGAATGGAACGAAAACAACCATGTCGTTGACCCTTGCAAGGGCTTTTCCCTCAGCGGCGCAGTCGGTAATCGTAACGTTCTCCAATATAGGTAATGGTTTCTTTTTTCTTGCCATATTAATAATTCAAAATACTTAGTTCAAAAATGCGGCATGCTGAGGATACAGTAGTCCCCACAGTGCCGAAAATTGTTGCAAAGTTACAACAAAAGGGTACTTTGAGCAAATAATTTTGTATATATAAGGTAAAATATCTATAAACAAAAGGTATTTGGGAGCTTGTATGGTGTTGGAACGAAATAAAATATATACCTTTGTACTTGTAAAATTCAATAGGTATGAAAGAGTACAGCACTTATATTTTTGATTTGGACGGAACGTTGCTAAATACTCTGAACGATTTGGCGGCAAGTACGAATTATGCCTTGAGGAGTGTAAATCTCCCGGAACATTCAGTAGATGACGTACGTCGTTTTGTCGGTAACGGCGTAAGGAAACTTATGGAGCGCGCCATAGAAGGTGGAGACAAAAATCCGCTTTTTGATGAAGCGTATGCAACGTTCCGCAGGCATTATCTTGAACACGGACTCGACACGACGCAGCCTTATCCGGGGATAATGGAAATGCTGAAGGAATTGAAAGCCAGAGGAAAGAGAATTGCCGTTGTAAGCAATAAATTCTATGATGCTACACAGGAGTTGGTAAAGCATTTCTTTGGCGAATACGTAGAGGTTGCAATAGGTGAGAGAGAGAATATCCGCAAGAAGCCAGCTCCCGATACTGTTATCGAGGCTATGCGTATGCTGGGTGTCGGCAAGGAAAACGCTGTGTATATCGGCGACAGCGATGTAGACTTCAACACGGCAAAGAATGTCGGGATTCCATGCGTCAGCGTGTTGTGGGGCTTCCGCGACAAAGACTTCTTGCAGTCGATAGGTGCTACGACATTTATCACCTCTCCAGAGGAATTGCTTGATTATTGAATCTCGAAATGCTGATGCCTTATCCCAGCATCTTGCATATCATTTTCCGTATAAGTCTTCTTCGGCTCAGTTTGTTGAAGAGGACATATTTCTTAGAGTAGTTCTTGTCGGGGAGAGGGAAAAGTCCACAGCTCTCCAATCTTGTTATTCGAGATTCCAGTTGCTTCGACGAGCGAGTCCAAAGTAGGGTGTTAAGAATATAGTTCATGGTAAGTTGCGCAATGCGTCGCTGGAGTGCAATTCTGTCGTTTGTCGGCATGGTGGCAGATAGATCCTGTAGGCGTGCTATGATTTTCTCGTTGTCGTCAAGGTGTCTAATTACAGCCTTCTTGTCGTGTCTGTCAATCTTGCGCTTCTCGCATTTCCTGTCGTAGTAAGCCTCGGCAGAAGTACTGTATATTTTTTCCGCACAAAGGAAAAGCAAGGTCGTGAACTCTTCCTCAGTGCCTTCAATGGCGGTGTCGAATTTCAATCCGGCAAGAAGTCTTTCGGCAAACAGATATCCCCATGGACTGGTAGTGAGATTGTTGCGCTTCAGGTATTCAGTACCTTCGGTCGGTTCCTCACCCTCATAGTCGTTTCTTCCGGAGCCGTCGCTGCCGGTGTTGAATATGACAATGTCAGGAGAATTGTATCGGGCGATGTCGACACAATGCTCGTATGCCTCACTGAGCAGCTTGTCTTCACCGTCAACAAACTGGATGTACTTTCCGGTAGCGATGCGCATACCGAAATTCCGTGCAGATGCAATACCTTCGCTTGCCTTCCTTATATATATAATGTTGTCGGCAATATCCGACAAAGAGTCAAGCAAGCACTTGTCCGACCCGTCGTCAACAACAAGTATCTCCCTTTCTTCCTTGCGGAGCGATAAGTTCAATATACTGTCAATACATTCGCGCACGAGTTCCTCCGTCATGTTATGGAACGTGACGATAAAACTAATTAGGCATTTATCCGATGTGTTATTCTGAAGCATGATGCAAAAATACAGCATTTATCTTGAATACATACAAAAAACTTTATAAAATAATGCAATAAAGATAAAGAAATGCCGTTTAGAAAGATAGATATGAAAAATCACTCGTCAGACAGTTATAAGCATACATTAAAATATACAAGCCTTTTTGGCGGTGTTCAGGGATTGAGCATACTTATTGGTATGATACGCAACAAACTCGTTGCGCTGATTCTCGGACCAGCCGGTATGGGATTGGTGTCGTTGTATAATACCACAATAACGCTAATCTCAACGGCTACCTCTTTGGGAATGTCGATGAGTGGAGTGAAAAAGGTGTCTGAGACATACGAAGAGAAAACCAATTCTGCAAGATTGGGAGAAACGGTCAGACTCGTAAGGTCGCTAAGTGTTATAACGGCAATATTGGGTGTTCTCGTATGTCTCTTGTTCAGTAGAATTTTGAGTTTGCTGACATTTGGCAACTATAGTCATACATGGGCATTCGTCGCTTTGGCTCCGATGGTCGGTATGATGGCGGTAATTACGGGAGAACTGGCGATAATGAAAGGGGCGAGAATGTTGAGACAGATAGCCCAGGTGTCTATATTTAATGTTGTGGCTGCACTCGTGATATCCGTACCGCTGTTTTTCTGTTATGGTTGGGACGGCATCATTCCGTCGTTTCTTTTGCTTACATTATCGCAACTTGTGTTTACAATGAAGTATTCCTGCAGATGTTTCCCGTGGCATGTTACGCTGAAATGGAAATTTGTCAGTCAGGGAAGAGAACTTTTCAGACTTGGCGTGGCGTTTGTCCTTGCCGGTGTATTCGGAACGGGAGCGGATTTTCTGATTCGCCTTTTCCTGAATAATGCCGGGACTCTTGATGCCGTAGGACTATATAATGCAGGATATATGATGACTATGGTGTATGGCGGACTTGTCTTTTCGGCAATGGAGACTGATTATTTTCCGCGTCTTTCGGCTGTACCGGCAGATGATGTACTTACGAGAAATGATGTTGTGAACAAGCAGGTAGAGGTGTCATTGATACTCATTTCGCCAATGCTGACAGTATTTATAACTTTTCTTCCCATAATACTACCAATGCTTTTCAGTTCGAAATTCAATGCCGTATTGCCAATGGTGCAGATAACGGTATTGGCTCTTTATATGCGGGCGATGAAGTTGCCGCTGTCGTATATCGCATTGGCAAAGGGGGATTCTAAATCCTTCCTTTTCCTGGAGGGAACATATGCCGTTGTAGTGTTCGCACTCGTAAGCTTTATGTTTGTAATGTTTGGACTCACAGGAACTGGATATGCGCTTTTATTAACATCTGTACTTGATTTCATTATGCTGACGGTTTATACATATTATAAATATAAGTATGTCATGTCTCGCGGTGTGGCTATACAGGCGGCATTGATGTTGCCGCTTGGAATAATGGCATGTGTGGCGTCGCAGACGTTACACGGCGCAGGATATTGGGTGGCTGGAATATTTGTATCAGTAGTAAGTTTTTCCGTGTCGTTTTTCTTTCTACACAAGAAGACACATCTTATGTCGGCCTTGAAGAAAAAAATACAGGCAAAGTTTTTCTAATGGATTATATTGTTTAGTAGACATTACAAAACAATATGTAAAGCAAAAAATTGATAGATAAAAGTCAAGATTTTATTTTAATAAGTTGTGTTATTACACTACTTTTATTATTTTTGCATGTGAAAACGTATAGGAAATTCTAACTAAATACACGTAATTTTTTATTAAACTATGAGCGAAAAAAGAGTTTATACCTTTGGAAACGGAAAAGCTGAAGGTAGAGCAGACATGAGGAATTTGCTCGGTGGTAAGGGTGCCAACTTGGCAGAGATGAACCTTATCGGTGTACCGGTTCCTCCAGGATTCACTATCACTACAGATGTTTGTAACGAATATTTTGAAAAAGGAAAGGACGATGTTGTCAATCTGTTGAAAGATGATGTCGTTGCTTCTGTACATCATATTGAGAACTTGATGAACAGCAAGTTTGGTGATGTTGAAAATCCACTTCTTGTTAGTGTGCGTTCTGGTGCACGTGCTTCAATGCCTGGTATGATGGATACTATCCTTAACCTTGGTCTTAATGACGAGGTGGTTAAAGGATTGGCAAAGAAAACCGGCAATGAGCGTTTCGCATACGATAGCTACCGCCGTTTCGTACAGATGTACGGTGATGTGGTTTTGGGTATGAAACCGGTTAACAAGGAAGATATCGACCCGTTTGAGGCTATTATCCAGAAGGTTAAAGCTCAGCGCGGCATCTCTCTCGACAATGAGATGAATGTAGACGAGCTGAAACAACTCGTTGAACTCTTCAAGGCTGCTATCAAGGAGCAGACTGGCAAAGATTTCCCTACAGATCCAATGGATCAGCTTTGGGGCGCAATCTGCGCTGTATTCGACAGCTGGATGAATGAGCGCGCCATCCTCTACAGAAAGATGGAAGGAATCCCAGCAGAGTGGGGTACTGCCGTTTCTGTAATGGCAATGGTATTCGGTAATATGGGTGATACATCAGCTACTGGTGTTTGCTTCAGCCGTGATGCCGCAACAGGAGAGAATGTATTCAACGGAGAGTATCTTGTTAATGCTCAAGGTGAGGATGTCGTTGCTGGTATCCGTACTCCGCAGCAGATTACAAAGCTCGGTTCTCAGCGTTGGGCAAAGCAGCAGCAGATTCCTGAGGAGGAGCGTGTTGCTAAATATCCTTCAATGGAAGAGGCTATGCCTGAGATTTATGCTCAGCTGAATGCTCTTCAGGAAAAATTGGAGCATCACTATCATGACATGCAGGATATGGAGTTCACCGTACAGGAAGGAAAGCTCTGGTTCTTGCAGACTCGTAACGGAAAGCGCACCGGTACTGCAATGGTGAAAATCGCCATGGATTTGCTGCGTGAGGGCGAAATCGACGAGAAGACTGCTCTTGAGCGTTGTGAGCCAAATAAGCTTGACGAACTTCTTCACCCGGTATTTGATAAGGATGCACAGAAAAAGGCTAAGGTGCTGACTCGTGGTCTTCCTGCATCTCCAGGTGCTGCTTGCGGACAGATCGTATTCTTTGCTGATGATGCAGAGAAATGGCATGATGCCGGTCACCGCGTTGTTATGGTTCGTATCGAGACAAGTCCTGAGGACCTTGCCGGTATGGCTGCTGCCGAGGGTATCGTAACAGCTCGTGGAGGTATGACTTCTCATGCTGCCGTTGTGGCTCGTGGTATGGGTAAGTGCTGCGTTTCTGGTGCTGGTGCCCTGAATATCGACTATAAAGCAAGAACTGTAGAAATTGACGGCGTTACTCTGAAAGAGGGCGACTATATCTCTCTGAATGGTTCTACTGGCGAGATATACTTCGGTGAAGTTAAGACTAAACCGGCTGAGGTAACAGGAGATTTCGCTGATTTGATGAAGCTCTGTGATAAGTATACAAGACTTGTCGTTCGTACAAATGCTGATACTCCACATGATGCAGAAGTGGCTCGCAACTTCGGTGCTGTCGGTATCGGTCTTTGCCGTACTGAGCATATGTTCTTCGAGAACGAGAAGATTAAGGCAATGCGCGAAATGATTCTTGCTGATTCTGTTGAGGGACGCAAGAAGGCTCTTGAGAAACTTCTTCCTTATCAGCAGAAGGACTTCTACGGAATTCTGAAGGCTATGGACGGATGCCCTGTTAATATCCGTTTGCTTGACCCACCATTGCATGAGTTCGTACCACACGATCTCGCAGGTCAGGAGATTATGGCTAAGGATATGGGCGTAACTGTTAAGGAAATCCAGCAGCGTGTAAATAGCTTGAGCGAGCACAACCCAATGCTTGGTCATCGTGGTTGCCGTCTTGGTAATACATATCCTGAGATTACAGAGATGCAGACAAAGGCTATCCTTGGTGCTGCTATCCAATTGAAGAAAGAGGGACACGATCCTCATCCAGAGATTATGGTTCCGCTGATTGGTATCGTAAACGAGTTTGATATGCAGGAGAAGGTTATCCGTGATACTGCTAAGGAACTCTTTGAGAAGGAAGGTGTTGAGATTCCATTTCGCGTAGGTACTATGATTGAAATTCCTCGTGCTGCCCTGACTGCTGATAGAATTGCAGCTAAGGCTGAGTACTTCAGCTTCGGTACTAACGACTTGACTCAGATGACATTCGGATACAGCCGTGATGATATTGCAAGTTTCTTGCCTGTATATCTCGACAAGAAAATTCTTAATGTTGACCCATTCCAGGTTCTTGACCAGAACGGTGTTGGTCAGTTGATTGAGATGGCTGTTGAAAAGGGTCGCAAGACTCGTCCAAACCTTACTTGTGGTATTTGCGGTGAGCATGGTGGTGAGCCTTCATCTGTCAAGTTCTGCGACAAGGTTGGTTTGAATTACGTTAGCTGTTCTCCGTTCCGCGTGCCTATCGCACGTTTGGCAGCGGCGCAGGCGGCTGTTGAGGATAAATAAGAAATATTTGACTCTCAATATATTAAGTGGAAAGTCCTTGTAACAGAGGACTTTCCACTTATTTCGTTTTTGGCGGAAGTACCACTGAAATGCTACAAATGATGATGGATGTTTTACATATGTTTCACAATTTCCAAGGGCATGTTTTACACATGTTTTACAACTTTCAAAACGATTCTAAGAACAATTTTAATACAGGAAATATGGCAACATTTAAGACAGTGGCACTGAGACAGAGAGCAGATGGATTTTGGAATGTCTCTATCCGTGTAACCCACAACAGAAAGTCAAGGTATCTGAAAACAGACAAAATTGTAGAGACAAAATCGGTGGACAAAAAGAACCATGAGGTCAAGGATCCTTTTGTCCTCGAAGCCTGTACCGTCAAGATAGCCCATTTCGCCGATATGCTCAACAAGCAACCCATCCGCTCATGGAGCGTGGATGATGTCATCGCCTACCTCGAAAGCGGTACAGCCGATGTTTGCTTCTCTGACTATGCAAGAAAATACCATGCAAACCTATACAACAATGGTCAGGAGCGCAATGCGAGGAACTATGAACTTGCCTACCAACATTTGGAACGCTATGCAGGTTCCAACAAGGTCATGTTCTCGCAACTCACATCCAAGTTCATCAATGGATGGATAAAGTCTCTTGCCACAACTGCAAGAGCCAAGGAAATGTACCCGGTGTGTGTCCGTCAAATTTTCAAGCAAGCCTTGCTTGATTTCAACGACTACGACAATGGCATCATGCGCATCACTACAAATCCGTGGTTGAAAGTGAAGATTCCAAAGTCGGACACTCCAGAGAAAAGAGCCATAACCATGGAAGAGTGCCGAGCCTTCTTTGCTGCCCCTCTCCCACCTTCCGACCGCACCAAGCCCTTGGCAGAGCTTGGACATGATGTTGCAATGATGGTACTTTGCCTTGCAGGAATGAATACGGTTGACATATTCAATCTGAAAAAGGAAAACTACCATGATGGCATCATCGGATACGAGCGAGCCAAGACTCGCAAGTTCAGAAGAGATAACGCCTACATAGAAATGAAGGTACCTGGTATATTGCAACCTATATTCAACAAGTATCTTGACAAGACCAACTCGCCTTATCTGTTCGACTTCCACAAGCGTATGACCAATAGCGACAGCTTTGGTGCCAACATCAACTGTGGCATACGACAAATCTGCGAGAAAAGTCTTGGCATACCACACGCCAAGGCTTATTGTGTATATACGTTCCGTCATACATGGGCTACAGTAGCCCAGAATGAATGTGAAGCCACCATCGACGAGGTGGGCTTTGCCATGAACCACTCTGACCGTCATCGCATAACGAGAACTTACGTCAAGGTTGACTTTTCTCCTGCTTGGGTGTTAAACGAGAAAGTCTTGGAGAAGATTTTCTTCACCGAAGACAAGTCAAGAGACTATTCAAAGGACGATGGCAACGCCTTTGAACGTTTCTCGTTTCGTCAACTGATGAAGGGTTCCATCTATTACCGTGGCAGAAAACTCAATGAGTTTACTGATGTTGGATTCAACAACGTGGACGAAATCATAGCCAAGCTAATGAAGGAACTGCCAGACACCATTCCATCAAGATCAATGGTTCTCATAAAAGTAGAGAACATTGACAAGGGGCAGACCCAAACATATAGTCGCATGATTGATTGAAGTATAATTGTATTGCCGTATTGAGATATTTCCAACAATACGGCAATATTTATTATAATATTTACATCCATATAGCTTTACTTCAATAAGTCAATATCTATAATTCCATCAAACCCTTTCGCCAGTTTTCTCCATGTACGGCATTGCCGTATATTCTGTAAACTCGGCGAAACTGCCCTGGAGTGAAGCAACACTTCACTCCAGAGCAGCAAGGGAGAGCGGTCGAACCCTCATGTGGGGCTTGCCGCCACCACACCCCATTACGGATGAAGCACACATTTCGGGGTGCCACAGAAAGTAAGCCTCGTCCTTTTACTCAGAAGCTGACCCATGTCCAGCTTCACTGAGAGGACGAGGCTTGCCTTCCGTTCTGCCGCATGGTCAATGACCATTCTCAAAGAGTACCACATCCTCTAAGCCCTATATCCTCAATGTCTGCCTCAAAAGGCGGACGGTGGATATAGGAGAGAGGTAGGCATGGCACGGCTCACAAGCTCACTGTGCTATGCCTGTATTGCTTGATTTCTTTCCATAAACATTCATGCCTATATTGCTATCCGTATTACTTTGCATCTATATAGGGTTTGCTAATTAATAGCAAATGGTTGATTACTAATAAATTAACGTGTT
>ERZ808270.32-NODE-32-length-91737-cov-8.881929_pt1 | contig 91737 bp, 59 predicted proteins | sample MGYA00521082_ERZ808270 | MGnify/ENA primary metagenome ERZ808270 (study PRJEB31516, sample SAMN03275594) | gut metagenome | biome: mammalia-associated habitat; material: feces | host: Papio cynocephalus | place: Kenya | collected 2012-07-27 ... | reverse complement strand
ACTTGACTCCTGCAAGGCTGTATTACTTATTACTTGAATAACTTGCTTATTACTTGACTCCTGCAAGGCTGTATTACTTATTACTTGAATAACTTGCTTATTACTTAGCTTCAGCAAGGCTGTAATACTTAATACTTTATACTTAATACTTCTAAAAAAATATGCTCCTCATATCCACCCTCCCCGCCACAATCAAATCAGGCACCACCTTCAAGCTCACCCGCGTCAACCCCCTCTACGAAGACACCGCCGACTACACCTTCGACGTCACCCTACCCCTCCTCGGCTGCCCCGACAACCAAGCCATCTTCGGCCCACTCCACCACCCCTCCATGCCCCTACAATCACTCATCGGCCGAGAACTCCCCATGCACCTCATCGTCCCACCCCACATCGACATGCAAGGCACAGCACGCATCACATCCATCACCGAAGCCGAAGTCAAAGTACAACTCACATCCACACCCCTCACCACCACCTTCGGCTACAAAGCCGACGGCACACCCTACTACATCGACAAGCTACCCCTCGGCACCATGTACGACGACGCACCCTTCATCCAATCCGTACCCCACGCCGAATCAAAGCCCACCACCCAAGAAATAGCCCAATACATCTCCGACGTCTACGAATCCCAGTCCGACCACACCTACACCTGGGGACTCTACCCACAGACCCACTTCCTCCTCCACTTCCTCGACGACGCCCAAGGCACCGTCATCAACCGCCACGAACGCTACTACGACAACACCATCCGCTTCTCCGCCAACACCCCAACCGCAGCCCAGCCCTACCTACTCGAAGTAATAGACCGCATACTCCACGCCATAGGCATACAAACCATCAACATACCCACCCGCACCGACTGGCGCAAAGACATCTACATCACCAACACCGCCATCAACACCAACATCGCCGACATCCTCCCCCACTGGACCGTCACCGAATTCCTCACCGAAATCTGCAACCTATTCTCACTCACCTACACCCTCTCCACCGACCGCCACACCATCACCTTTCAACCACTACCACAGACCCGCACCGACACAACCAACGCCATCCACATCCGCCGTCCACTCCACACCCACACCACCGAAATATCCAAAGCCACCGACACCACACTCGACCCCACCACAGCCAACATCGACTACGACACAACCAACATCCCAGACCCCATCCACCTACCCGACGAAGTCTGGCAAAAAGCCACCATCCTCCGATTCGACAACTACACCGCACTCCGAGGCTACGCCCTCGGCCTCGGCCGCGACTCCTGGCGCCTCCACCAAGACCTACTCTTCGTCGACCTCGCCACAGGCAACACCTACACCCTCCTACGCGACGCCTCCGTAGCCGACGAAACAGCCCAAGGAGCCTTCCAGCTCACCCCCGTCAACCAATTCGGCCCACTCCTACAATCCACCACCGACCCCTACAGCCCCACCGCCTCCCGCGACATCAGCATCAAGCTACGCATCATCCCCGCCCGCATGCAATGGGAAAAGTTTCGCGTCAGCTTCAACTACACCTACCGCAATCCAGGAGCCTCCACCGACGGCTCCACCCGCCAATACACCCAAGATCAAGACTACCCCCACCTACTCTCCGCCACCACAGCAGGAGAAATCCTCCCCTACTCCATCGACCGCGCCATCAACTCCACCGACACCACCACCGACACCATCACCGCCCCCGACACCCTCGAAATAGCCCTCAACACAGCCGCCACCTACAACCTCCGCCCCATCCTATCCACCGACCTCTACCCCGAAGGAGGCAACATCCGCGCCGAAAACATCCCCACCGACGTCACCAGCGGCCTCCCCCTCCCCACCCCCATCGGCATCAACTACCTACAAAACCCCACCACCAACTACTACCTACCCATCACCCTCACACCCACCACACCCGGAAGCCTACCCACACTCCACCCCTTCTCACTCCTCGCCACCGACCAGCCCACCCTCATCCGCCCCACAGCACAACCCCCCTCCACCATCGACACCCGCGCCGAGCACACCATCCAATACCTCGACACCGACATCCCCATCGACCCCACCGCCATCTACATCATCCACTCCCGCCGCTACGCCTGCCACAAAATCGAACTCACCCTCACACCCACCACCCTACAACCCATCCGCACCGGCTACTTCTACGAAATCAACTAATCCCCAACACACACCAGCCCACCAGCCCCATCGTTGGTGGGCTTTCATTTTATACATCATTAGCCCCAAACACATACTCCATCAGCCTCACATTCGCCTCATTCACCAGCGAAAAATCCTTCTTCACATACAAATTCGTCACCCTCAGCCCCTCATCCACGTGACAACGCATATCATTCACCGTATAAATAGGAATCCTCACCTCATTCACAGCAATCGTAGCCATAGAATGCCGAGCACAGTAAAACTGAAGCCCATCCACCCCAATCACCCTCCCCACCTGCTTCAGCCCAATATTCAGCGCCCGCGTAAACTCCGTAGGCGTAGAATAACGAGCCGAAAAATCAAACACACACCCACCCCTCGCCCCCACCATATACCGCCCCATAATAGGCCTAATCACATCAGGCACATCCACCACCATCAGCGCCCCATCACTCCGCCTATCCCTCGTCTTCGTCCTATTATACGTCAGACTCCGCCCATCATACTCCCTCACCCCATACAAGTCAACCGCATTCATCCCCATCAAGCAAAACGACATCAAAAAGCAATCCCGCGCCATCTCCGCCCTCGATCCACTCACCAACTCCACCCCCATCATCTTACGAATCACCTCCACCCCCACAGCCCTCTTCACAGCCACATTCTGCTTCGGAGCCCGATACCCACTCAGAGAAGCCCTAATCCTAATCACCCCCTCATCATAATCATTATACCAATCCCGCGCATCCCTATAAATCTTCATAATAGCCGAAGTATACAGCGACTGCGCACGAGCCTTCCCCGCCAAGCTCCGCTCAAAATCCCGCATCATCCCCACCGAAAACTCACTACAATACACCACATCCCGCCCCATCCACCGCAAGAAAGCCCGCAGCGCCGTAGCATAATTCTTAATACCCCTCTTCCCCTCATTCTCCCCCAACCACTTCCGAGCATACCCCACAAAGTCAATCTCCTCCGCCTCCCCCTTCCTCTTCAGCGTATCAACGATCCTCTCCCAAGGCACATCATTGATCTCCAAGTACAGCCCCTCAATCTTCTTCCTATACACCCTTATCAACTCCTCCCCCCGATCCAGAATCCTCCAATTCTTAATCTTCAGCGAAGAAGTAAGATCCCCCCTCTCCGCCACCATCGACGTCGGCAGGTACGTAGTCCTCCGATTATGCGTAAACCGTATATAGACCACATACGATTTATCCACCTTCCGTCTATCCTTTCTCACCATCACTTTAAAAGTAGCCATAATCAATAATCCATTTTACAGCCCTCACCGAGCCAGTTAGTATATCCAAAAGTTACAAATCATATGGAAAACATTTGGAAAACGCATCTATCCATACATCTCCAGATCTCATAGATTTACCCATCACCGAGCCAAGCCCTTTTCCCCATCCATTCTTCATTCCATCGCCTATCCCCAACGCGATAACCCGCTGATTTCCACAACAAAAGCGGACGCCCCCCTTTCACAGGAGACATCCGCTTTCAATATGTGACCTCGCAGGGATTCAAACCCTGGACCTTCAGAACCGGAATCTGACGCTCTATTCAGCTAAGCTACGAGGCCGTGGAGCTTTTCGTGCATTGCCTCCCTCTGGAGGCGCCGAGCGCTCTAAGGTGAGCAAAGGTAGCCATATTTTTCAAATTATTATCCCATGAAAGAGTTTTTTCTCTTCCCACCATTAATTTTTCTTCTTCCCACCACTAATTTTTCTTCTTTCCACCACTAATTTTTCTTCTTTCCACCACTAATTTTTCTTCTTTCCACCATTAATTTTTCCTCTTCCCACCATTAATTTTTCTTCTTCCAAGGGATAGTTTTTCACCTCTTCCACCAGTTCTGTGGGCGACGCGTCTCGCGTCGGCGCTGCCTGCGGGCAAGAGGACTTTTCAGCCAATACTGGGGGCGACGCGTCCCCGCGTCGGCAGCACCTGGAATCAATAAGTTATACCCTCCCCATAAGTTAACCACTTGCCCGCTCGAGATGCCGACGCGGGGACGCGTCGCCCCCAGTACTGGTGAAAACTTCTCTTGATTACTGACTCATGCCGACGCGAGACGCGTCGCCCACAGAACTATCTAAAGTTAGGCGGCGGCTCGGCAATGAGAAGAAAAAACTGCGTCTTTTCTTCTCATTGCGCTCGCCTTGCACTAACTTTGCACCATCAAACAAACTAACGAAGCAATGAAGATACTCCATACCGCTGATTGGCACCTGGGAAATGTCTTCCACGGACATCTACGCACGGACGAACATAGGCATTTCCTCAAGTGGCTGCTCTCGGTCATCGAGGAGCGACAACCCGATGCCTTGCTCATCACGGGCGATGTGTTCGACACAGCCAACCCCTCTGCCACAGCCGAAGAACTCTTTTACGACTTTCTACTGCAGGCTACCTCCCTACTGCCCGGACTGCAGGTGGTCATCACCGCTGGCAATCACGACTCGGCTGGCCGACTCGAAGCTCCAGCCGATCTGCTCAAGACGCACAACGTCTACGTGCGCGGCACCATACACTATCTGCCCAAAGGGGAACCCGACTTTGGCTACTATCTCCTGCCACTGGCCGACCGACTCACCGGACAAGCGGCCTGCGTATGTATGGCACTGCCCTATCTGCGAAGCGCTGATGCTCCCGCCGGACTCTCACCCGAGGAGGGACTGCGATTCTTCTTCCGCGAGATTCGCCGCGAACTGAAGCACACGGAGTTCGACGGACTGCCCGTCATAGCCGCTGCCCACTTCTATACCAACGGGGCCGACATCTGCCCTGACGACCACTCGGAACGCGTCGTCGTAGGCGGACAGGAGTGTGTCAGCCCCGACGTGGTGGGACAGGGCGTGAGCTATACTGCTCTGGGCCACATCCACAAGGCACAGCAGGCAGGCCCCGCAGCATGGTACGCAGGGAGCGCACTGCCTATGTCGTTCTCGGAGAAGGGCTATAGGCATGGAGCGCAGTGGGTAGAGATTGACGAGGATGGCAAAGCACAGGTATCGTTCGTCGACTACGAGCCGCTGCGCCACCTCCTGACCATCCCCGCCCACGGCCGTGCAGCTTCGGCTCAGCAGGTGCTCGACGAGATTGCCTCACTCCCTCTCTCAAGCAAGCAGACCGACCGCTCGGCCTGGCCCTACTTGGAGATCCACGTGGAGGAACGACAGCCCGAGCCTTCACTCATGAACGACGTGATGCAGGCACTCGCCGATCGCGCCGTATGCTTCTGCCGCATGACGCGCGTGCGTCCCGCTGCCGATGGCAAGGCCGATGCTGAAAAACCCGCCACCCCCGATGCCCTGGCAGCCACCGCGCCCCTCGACATGGCTCGCCAATACTTCAAGTCAAGATTTGGAGAGGATATGCCAGAGGAACTCGTTAAACGATTTGAACAGGCACAAGACCTATGAAGATAGACAAGATAACCCTCTGCAACCTTACCTCGATCGAAGGCGAGCAGACCATCGACTTCACGCAAGAGCCGCTGCGCTCTGCCGGACTCTTCGCCATCACGGGCGATATGGGGTCGGGCAAGTCGACCATACTCGACGCCGTATGTCTCGCTCTCTACAATAAAGCACCGCGATTCGAAAACATCGAACGCATCTCACAAGACGACCTCCGACTCGCAGCCGAGAAGCAGCAACAGGTGCAGGCAAGCAGCACTGCCACCATCCTGCGTCGCGGACAGAAGCAGGGATTCGCCGAAGTGGAGTTCACCACCACAGCGGGCGAACGCTATCTGGCGAAGTGGAGCATTCGCCTCACCCGAGGCGGCAACTATACACCCGCTGAGCGCACCCTCGAGCAGCTCGCGCCCCGCCACGAACGCATAGACAAGGCGGAACTACAAGAACGCATAGAGCAGGCCGTGGGCCTCAACTACGACCAGTTTACGCGCACCGTCATCCTGGCGCAAGGGAGCTTTGCCAACTTCCTCCGTGCTCGCTCTACCGACAAGGCAGCACTGCTCGAGAAGCTCACCGGCACGGAGGTCTACTCCACCATTAGCCAGCGCATCTTCACCCTTACCGCCGAGGCCAAGGCTCAGGTGGACCGTCTGCAACACGAGATGCAGGGCATGCTCCACGACCGACTGGAGCCACAAGACTTGGCAGAACTGCAGGAGCGCTCTCAGCTGCTCACCGCCTCACAGCTCAACACGGAGCAGGAGATGCACCGCGCAGAGCGACAGATGGAGTGGATCGACCGATTCACCGAGGGTGCAGCCGAGGTGAGCCGCCGAGAAGCACAGTACGCAGCCGCCACGAAGGCATGTATGGAGGCTCGCGGCGATGAGCTCCATCTCGAGCGCTACGACTCACTCTTACCCATGCAGCCGCTCTACCAAGCCATCGAAATGCGCCGATCCGACGTGGACCGTATCAAGACGGACGAGGCGCAGAATGCTACGCTGCTCGAACAGTCGCGCTCTGAACTCGAAGCCAAGACCACACAGCTCGACGTGATGCGAGAGCGCACGGCCGATGCCGAGAAGCAGCTCGAGGTGCAGCGTCCCGCCATCGACCGCGGACTCTCGCTCATGGGCGAGATCAGCGTAGCATCCGACCAGCAGAAGCGCCTCGACGAACAGCTACAGCAAGCCTCGCAGGTGCAGTTTAAGCGTCAGGAGACGCTCAAGCAGGTCAGAGAGAAACACAAGAGCGTGAGCGCTCAGCTTAAGGAGAAGCAGCTCCACAAGCAGTCGCTCGAGGTGCACCGACATATGTTTGATAAGTTCGACCTTATCAAAGACAAGCTCTCGGCACTCTACAACGAGACCCACCGCAACACCGAAGCTCACAATAAGCAGTCTGCCCTGCAGAAGCGCATTGCCGAACTCCGTCAGCAGGGCGACAAGGCTGAGCAGGAGCGCCACAACCAGCAGGCGCGCCTCAACACGCTCAAGAGCGAACTCCTCATCCATCAGCAGACCAACCAGGGCATCGACTCTGCCCACCTGCAGCGTGCCGCAGCAGAGAGCCAGACACGACTCGTGGCTCTGGAACGTGCCGCACAGCTCTGGCAACACATATCGCAGGGATACGCCTCCATAGCCGACAAGGTGGCAGCACAAAAGCGCGAACAGACCGAATTGGCACAGAAGCAGACTGCCGTGCAAAAGCTCGACATCGAGGTGCGCACTGCCGAGGAGACCTTCGCCCGATTCAGCACGGCTTATACGCTGAGCCAAAGCGAAAACATCGTCAACCTGCGCAAGCAGCTCAAGGAGGGCACAGCATGTCCCGTATGCGGCGCCACACACCATCCTTACCACACGGAGACAGAACGCGAACTGGGAGAACTCCTGGGCAACATGGACAAGGAGTATGCCGCCCTGCAGAGCGACCTCAAGACCAAGCGCGACAGACTCGCTGCACTGCGCGAAGAGGCTGCTGCCGATACTGCCCGACTGGAGGCCGATGCACGTTCGCTCGCCGAACTCAAGGAGCGACAGAAGGCCGACGTGGAGGAATGGGCCGACTATGCCTTCCTCGACAATTCCTTCTCCGACTGCACCGCCACCGTCAATCGAGATGCACGACGCACCATGATTCAGTTGCTCATAGAGAACACTACACGTACGGCAGAGGAGGCACAACGCGAACTCGAAACTTACAACTTCCATCAGCAACACATCAACCGACTCAACGAGGAAATATCTCAGCTCGGCACTCAGATGGACGACAATCATACCTTCCTCGACAAGGTGCGCACCGAAGCTCACAGCGCCACCGCCACCGCCGAAGAGCTGCAGCAGACCATCAATGAGAGCGACCGCGCTTGCTCCGAACTCTATACCGACCTCGACGGCATGATCACCCTCTCGGGATGGTTCTCGCTCTGGCGCGACAATGCCGACGGACTCCGTCTGCGACTCTCCGACCTCCATACCGACTGGACCGCCACCTGCCTCGCCATCGACAATGGCGAACGCTCCGAAGCGCTCCTGCGAGAGGAGATTAAGAGTGCTGAGACTCACCTCAACGAGGCCACTCACCACACGGAGGAGTGCCGACAAAGCCGCGACTCCGTGCGCGAAACGCTATCGCGCAAACACGAGGAGCTGCGCCGGCTTCTGGGCAATGCCACACCGCAGAAGCTCACCGAACAGCTACAGACCGCTATCGCGCAAGCTCGCGCCGAAGAACAGCGCACACGACAAGACTTCGAAACTCTGCAGGGACGCTTGCGACAGCTCGAGGGACAACGCGACAACTTGCTCCGAAGCCGACTCGAGAGTCAGCGCCAGCAGCAGGAGAAGCAGCAGGAACTCGACCTCATGATCCTCCGATTCAACGGCACACACTCGCCCGTACAGTTTGCCGAACTTCGTGCAGTATTCACCGCCACGACCGACTGGAATGCACTGCGCCAGCGCATATCCTCGCTCGCCGATGCACGCCTCCTTGCCGACAACGCACTCAAGCAGGCACGCGAGCAGCTACAGGCGCTCCAAGCCTCGCCGCAGCGCCCGCCTCTCGCACAGTCTGAGGAGAACGTCGCACCCGCTGGAGTGCCTGCCGTCGACTCTCCGCTCGAAGACCTTACTGCACGATACTCGCAGCTCCACCAAGACCTGGAGAAGCAGCAGGCTGCCTATGCCGACCGACTGAAGGAACTGAGCGAAGAACTCACGCAGATCAACTCGCGCCTCCTTGCCCACAAGGGTAGCGTAGAGCGTGCAGCAACCTTGGAGAAGAGCCTCGACGAGGCACAAGCCAATGCTCGCGAGTGGGAACGCCTCAACGCACTCTTCGGTTCGGCAGACGGCAAGAAGTTCCGCACCATTGCCCAGAGCTGCACCTTCTCTTACCTCGTGGCACAAGCCAACCTCCACCTGCGGCAGCTCTCGCCCCGCTATGAGCTTCACAACGTGCCGGGCACGCTCACACTCGAAGTGATCGACCGCGACATGTTCGACGAGCACCGCTACGTCAACTCGCTCTCGGGCGGCGAAACCTTCGTCGTATCGCTCGCCCTGGCCCTTGGCTTGGCTTCGCTCTCGAGTAAGAACCTCAACATCGGTTCGCTCTTTATCGACGAAGGATTTGGCAACCTCGACCGCGACTCCCTCGACCTCGTGATGCTGGCCCTCTCCAACCTCGAAAATGTGCAGGGCCGCAAGGTGGGCATCATCAGCCACACGGAGCAGATTCGCTCGCAGCTCTCGCCCCAAATCCGACTGGTGCGACAGCCAGGAAGCGGAAGCGCGAAGGTGCAGGTCGTGTGAGGCTTGCTCGCATGAGCGAGCAAACTCACACGAAGTTTAATAAGTTTATGCGCTTCGCGCAGTTTATGAGTTAAGAGTATGACCGAACAAGAATTACAACAATATCTACTTTCCAAATATCCAAAAGAAAACGAGGAATGTGAATGGAAAGAGTTCAAGAACATGAAGAATGACTTCAACGGCAAAGAAAAGGATGATGTCATTTCTTATGTTTCCGCCTTATCGAATATGGAAGGCGGACACTTGGTTATTGGTGTTGTTGACAAGACGTTGGAGATTGATACTCAAGGTTATGGTATCCATAAGATGTTCGTAAGCCAAAAGGAGCGTTATCTTCCGATGCCTGATTATGACAAATCTACAGCAACGGAAGTTGTACTAACCTTGCCGGGAACTGTTATTGATGAGAACTATAGCCTCTTGCTGTTGGAAAATAAAAATCTGTCTCTTACAGACGCTGTACTCTTAGACTCTGTACAGAAAGGCAAACGCATATCGTCTGAAGCTGTAGCTATGCTCCGCAAGCGCAAACTGATAGAAGGTCGACTGCCACATATCTTCATAGCAAAAGATATAGCCCAAGTCACAGATCAAAAAATAGAATACTCCAAGCACAAGGGATTGGACGACAAGAAGTGTGAGGCATTGTTGCTCGACTCACTGAAGGATCATGGCACCTTGACGAAACCTGAAATAGTACATCTGCTTTGGGACGTTCTGCCAGATCAGTTGGACGACAAACAGAAAAACAATAAACTGGATTATTTACTTAAACGATTAAGGAAAGCAGGGATAATATGGACCGAAAGAAACGAAGTGACTTCCGTATGGCATCTCACGGAAAAAGGATAAAAATCCGTGAGCTTACAAGTTCTTTTCCGTGAGATAACATGCACTTGCTATATCTCAGATTCTTATATTAGTACTGATATTTAAGCATTTACAGAGACATACAGCCTAACGAACCTATTGCCAAGAACAAAGTAAATTCCGTGAGGATTCCGTGTGATGATCAATAGAACTTGCAATAATAGAATATCACAGGCTGTCATCCTATCAATCTTATAAACAGCAGTTCTAAAAGAGCCAAACACGCCGCGTTTAACTTTTTTAGGACTGCTTTCCGCCTCTTATGCAAGAAAAGCCCTATCTTAGCCACGAATTAACCGAAAGCCGCCCCAAAGCCATGAGCGGCAACTAACCAAACTAATCCTTGATGATGGAAACAAGAGACCACAACTATTGCATCATTCTGGCTGGAGGCGTGGGTCGCCGCCTATGGCCCGCCAGCCAAAAGGAATTGCCCAAACAGTTTATCGACTTCTTCGGCACAGGCCGCACACTCCTACAGCAGACCTACGACCGATTCGCACGCTTCATTCCCCAAGACCATATCTACGTATCCACCTTCGAGGGCTACGTGAGCCTCGTCAGCGAACAACTGCCCACACTGCCCACCGACCACATCCTGCCCGAACCCGTACAGCTCAACACCGCTCCCGCAGCCATATGGGGCACATGGCACGCCGTACTGGCCGATGCCGAAGCCAACGTGGTGGTCACTCCTGCCGACCAACTCATCCAAAACGATGAGCGCTTCCGCGAACAGCTACTACAAGGACTCGACTACGTCAGCACTCACCCACAATTCCTCGCCATCGGTGTGCGCCCCACACAGCCCAACACGGCTTACGGCTACATTCAGATGGGCGACGAGGTAGACGCTCCAGGAGCACTGAGCCGCGTACAGTCGTTTAGCGAGAAGCCCGAACTATCATATGCACAGATGTTTCTCAATAGCGGAGAATTCCTCTGGAACACGGGCATATTCCTCTGGAAAGGCAACACCCTGGGCCACCAATTAGCACAAATGCAGGGACGCCCCGACCAACCCGTAGAGAAACTCGCACAACAGATGGTGACCATCGCAGAGGAAATGAACTACGTGCGCACCATCATACCCGAAGGCATGCCACGAAGCATCGACCTGCTTGTGCTCGAACATTGCGACAACGTGATGGTGCAGCAGTGTGACTTCGGATGGGCAGACATAGGCTGCTGGACAGAACTTCACGACTCCTCCCACCTCGATGCCGACCACAATGCCGTGACACCAGGTGCACGCGTGATGCTTCAAGGCACACAAAACTGCATGATAAGTCTGCCACAAGGACAGAAAGCCATCATCGCTGGACTCGACGGCTACGTAGTGGCAGAGCGCGACGGCATACTCATGATATGCCCCAACAAAGACCCCGACGCCATACGCCGACTCATCAATGAGGGCATATTCTTCTGACACGCTCCACAAAGCCTCCGCTTTTCGCTGAAATAAAAACAAATTTTAAGCCTTATAGGGTGTTGCAATCAGCGAAGTTTTGTAATTTTGCGGATGAAACGAGGGGGCTCTCCCCTCAGGTAGAAACATTCTATACAACTATTATAATAAGTACTATTATGTCATTCTTAACTAACGACAAGCTTGTAATCGTCGGTGCCGGCGGTATGATCGGTTCTAACATGGTACAGAGCGCTCTCATGCTCGGCCTCACTCCTAACATCTGTCTCTACGATATCTTCGAGCCGGGTGTACACGGTGTATACGACGAAATGCAGCAGTGCGCCTTCCCCGGTGCCAACATCACTTACACTGTTGACCCCAAGGAAGCTTTCACCGGTGCCAAGTACATCATCTCTTCAGGTGGTGCACCCCGTAAGGAAGGCATGACTCGTGAAGACTTGCTCAAGGGTAACTGCAAGATCGCTGCCGAGTTTGGCGACAACATCAAGAAGTACTGCCCCGAAGTAGAGCACGTGGTTGTTATCTTCAACCCCGCCGACGTAACAGCTCTCACCGCATTGATCCACTCAGGCTTGAAGCCCAACCAGCTCACCTCACTCGCAGCTTTGGACTCAACTCGTCTGCAGCAGGCTCTCGCCCACGAGTTCGGCGTACAGCAGGACAAGGTGACCGGCGCACACACTTACGGTGGTCACGGCGAGCAGATGGCCGTATTCGCTTCACAGGTGAAGATCGACGGCAAGCCCCTCTCAGAAATGGGTCTCTCTGCTGAGCGTTGGGAAGAAATCAAGCACCACACCGTACAGGGTGGTTCTAACATCATCAAGCTCCGTGGCCGTAGCTCATTCCAGAGCCCTGCCTACAACGCAGTGAAGATGATCGAAGCCGCTATGGGTGGCGAAAAGTTCACCTTGCCCGCAGGATGCTACGTAAGCTGCGACAAGTGTGGCTTCAAGAACGTGATGATGGCCATGCCTACCACTATCGACAAGACTGGCGTACACTTCACTGAGCCCACTGGTACTGAAGAGGAAATGGCTTCGCTCAAGCAGTCATACGAACACCTCTGCAAGATGCGCGACGAAATCGTAGAGCTCGGCATCGTACCTCCCGTAGCAGAGTGGAGCAAGATGAACCCCAACCTCTAATCACTGAGGACGCTGCCTCGGCGCCCATGGATAGACATCTACCCATAGCCGCCTAAGCACAAGACGGGAAGCCCCCGACACATGCACACAAGCACGTGTCGGGGGCTTTTCTTTTTTTAGAGAAAAGAGAAAATCTCAGCCTGTACTGGGGGCGACGCGTCCTCGCGTCGGCATGAGAGAGAAAGCCCCCACCCAGTTCTGTGGGCGACGCGTCCCGCGTCGGCGCGTCACCACGGATCAAGACGCTTCGCCCCGACTTACTTTGAGCAGACTTCTTGACTGCTCTGGATGCCGACGCGAGGACGCGTCGCCCACAGAACTGCGTGGGGGCTTTGCTCTGGATGCCGACGCGAGACGCGTCGCCCACAGAACTGCGTGGGGAGGAAACCGAAGCGAGGGAAAATGGCTGCAACATTTATTCCCAATAAAGCCCCTTCTCTGCCCGCTCCTCGCGCAAGAAGCAGGAGCACACCAGACCGACAATGACCGATGTGGCCATGCCGATAAAGCCATAGAGCAGGAAACTCGCATCCGTAAGGTAGCGCGTGAGAAAGACTGCCACCACACCACAGATGAAGCCCACCAAGGCTGAGCGTCCGCCTATGCGGGGGAAGAAGATGCCCATGAGGAACAGTCCGCCCAGACCGCTCGAGAGCAGACCGAGGATTTCCTGGAAGAAATCGAGCAGAGAGAGGATGTGCCACGTGGCCATAAGCAGCGCAATGCCCATGCCCACCACGCCCGACACGATACACGTGCGGCGCGCCACGCGGAGCATCTGTCTGTCCGAAGCCGATGGACGGAAACGCTTGTAAAAGTCTACGCTGAAGGCAGTCGCCACGGAGTTGATGTTGGACGAGATGGTGCTCATCGTGGCAGCAAAGATAGCAGCAATGAGCAGTCCTGCCACGCCCGCGGGGAGCTGGCTCATCATGAAGAAGGGGAAGATGGTATCGGGCTTCGCCATCGTAAAGTCGAGTTCGGCGGGGTGCGTCTTATAGAACGTATAAAGCCCCGTGCCGATGGCAAAGAATGCTACACTCACCACGACGCTCATCACGCCGTTGAGCAAGATGCTGCGGCGAGCGGCTGCCTCATCGCGTGTGGTAAGGTAGCGCTGAATGACGGTCTGGTCGCTGGTGTAAGAGATGAGGTTGTTGGCCATACCGCCCAGCAGGATCACCCAGAAGGTGGCCGTGCGATAGTCGAAGCTCCAAGAGAAGAGGCGAAACTTGTCGGCCTCCTGACCGATATGCCAAAAGCCCTCTACGCCACCCTCAGTGCCCCAGATGAGGTAGCCCACAGCAAAGAGCGCACCGCCCACAAGGATGAAGCCCTGCACCACATCGCCCCACACCACGGCTTCCACACCGCCCATCGTGCAGTAAAGAATGGTCACGAGCGCCATCAGCACGATGCAGATGTAGAGGTCGATGCCCGTCACCGCGGTGAGCGCCAAGGATGGGAGGTAGAGCACCAATGCCATGCGCGCCACCATAAACACGATAAACAAGGCCGAAGCCATGAGTCGCGTCACGGCATTGAAGCGTCGCTCAAGGTATTCGTAGGCACTCGTCACGTTGAGCCTGCGGAAGAAGGGGAGGTAATACTTCATGACGGGGAACGAGACGATGAGTATCGTCACGAGCATCGGGTAGTACGTCCAGTCCGTGGCATAAGCCTTGGCAGGATAAGCCATGTAGGTGATGGCAGAAAGCATTGTAGCATAGATGCTAATACCTGCTGCCCACCAAGGTATGCGTCCGCCACCCTTAAAGAAGTCGTCGGCATCGCCCCCGCGACGCATGAAGTAGTAGCCCAGAAGGACCATTGCCACGAGGTAGGCCACGAGCACCGCCCAATTGAGCGCACCAAAGGATGGGCGCACCTGCATATCGATGGCCGTGACTTGGGGCGAACGTATGCCAGGCTTCGTCTCGCCACCTACGACGATCCACTCCTTTCCACAGGGGATGAAGGCTGCTCCAGCACGCGCCAAGAGCGGAGATTGGCTCTCCGTGACCCACGTGTCGGTGATGGTGTGATAGATCACGAGCTGGGAGTTGAACTGATACCACTCCGCGGGATGGAGCATATACGTAGCCGCCTCCTCGCGCAAGGAGTCGAGGTAGGCCAGAGCCGCCTGCGTGCGGTATTTCTCATAGGCGAGCTCCGCCTCTGCCAAGCGTTGCGGACGATTGACGGCAGCCTCGAAGCGCGCCTTGTTCACACCACCGACAAAGACAATGTGGGCGCAGCCCGAAGCCGTGCCAAAGGCTCCTGCAAGCGTGAGCGGCTCATGGCCCTCGGGGAGGATTGGAGCTGTGCGCGTCCACTGACGGGTCAGTGGGTTGTAACAGAGCGCATCGGTGTGGGCCTCGGCACGGAGCGTCTCGGTGGCAGGAGCGAATCCACCCGCCAGATAGAAGCACTGCGTGGTAGCGGCGTTCTGCACCGCTGCCGCGGGTTGTACGCGTGGGCGTCCGGGGAAGTCGGGCAGACGTTCCCACTGCCTGCCACCGGGGTAGCGCAAGCGATAGGCAGCGTTCGTGGGAGAGCCATCAGAGAGTCCACCCGCCACGTAGATATAGCCACCGCCATAGGCTCCCGCCATATTGTCGAGAGCTTGGGGCAGTGAGGGCAGCGTGTCTACCACCAACTTGCGATGGCGGTCGGTATGAAGCAGATAGGTCAGTGCCGAACTTCTCTTGCCATCGGAGGTACCACCCACGCACACCACGCCGTGGGGCACCGTGACGCTCACGCCGTAAGCCAGTGGGTGGGGAAGTTGTCCGATTTTCTGCCACTGCTCGTTAGTGTATTGAGCGGCATGTGGCAGTTCGTAGATATCGGCATAAAATTGCTTCTTGCCGCCCCGTGCTGCTGGCACACCGGGGAAGTTGCATCCTCCCGCCACGATAAGGTTGGGTCCGAGGCTCCCCGCGAAGGGTGCCGATACGCCCTCCGTGCCTCCCACGCGGAGTGGCGGCAGAGAGCGGTAGGTCACGGAGTTGAACGCATTGTCGTGAGTGCGGCCACCCGTTTGTGCCATGGAAGCGAAAACCGTATAGAGAAATAGTGAAAGGATGATGAATAGGTTTTTCATAGTAGGAATAAGAGGAGGTTCAAGTAATAAGTAATACTTTATACTTTTCCCAAAAGGAATGTATTACTTATTACTTTTTACTTATTACTTGAATTACTTACCGATTGCACCGGTTGAAGAAGTCGATGGCTTCGAGTTCTGCGCGGAGCTGTTGTTCCTCCTCATCGGTCACGTTTTGGAAGGGAGTGCGGTTGGGGCCGAGGTCGAGGCCGATGAGCTTCATGATGCGCTTACCCCCGACAATATTGCCTCGGAAGTGGCAAATCACGTCTATCACGTCTTGCGCATAATTTTGCAGTTCGCGTGCACGCTCCAGATCGCCCGCCTGCCAAGCCTCGAGTATGCCGGTGAGCACCCGTCCGTTGTAGTTAGTTGTGCCTCCGATGCCGCCCTGGGCACCCCCCATGGCAAGGCAGGGCAGGATGGTCTCGTCCTGTCCGTGGAGCATGTCGTACTTGCCGTCTTTATAACGTCGGCAGCGATTGTACTCGTAGAGGCTCTCGAAGGTGTACTTGATGCCAGCGAAGTTGGGGATGCGTCCGTCTACGGCTTTGAGCAGGTCGAGCATAGAGAGATAAGCGCCGTTGAAAGCGGGTATGTGGTAGAAGTAGAAGGGGAGCGAGGGAGCGGCGGAGGCTATTTCCTCGCAGTACTTCACGAGTTCTTCTATACGACCGATTTTTGGGAAAGGGGGAGCCATTGCGCCGATGCCCCAAGCACCAATCTCTTGGGCATGGGCTGCCAATCGCTGACTACTGCGCACGCAGCAACTACCCACGTGGACTATCACCTTGAAGTCCTTGGGCACAGCCTTGATCCAGGCTTCTGCCAGTTTCATGCGTTCGTCTTCGGTGAGCATGTAGCCTTCGCCCGAAGATCCGTTGATAAACACGCCCTTGAGTCCGTTGCGCGCGAGCAGTGCTGCGTAAGCGGGGATGGGCTCGAGATTAATGTCGCCATTGGCGCAGAAGGGGGTAAAGGGGGCGTCGATGAGCCCGTGAATGTGTTCCATGCTATGTTTGGGGTTTGAGAGCGCGGTGCGCTCAGTTTGGAGGTTTGAGGTTATAAAGTTTGTTTGGAGGTTTGAGGTTATGAGGTTATGAAGGCGCTTTGCCTTATGCTGTAGCCTGACTACGTGAAGTAACTTTATAACCTCATAACCTTAAAACTCCAAACTTATGATATCAGTACTTGAAAGTGCTTCCTCCCAGAAACTCGCGTAGCAGCGAGGTGGGTGGCAGTCCGCGGGTAGAAATCGGGCGTATATAGCTCAAGAACTTGCGCAAGCGGTAAGCCTCCGAGTATTCGGGCGCCGACTCGGGCACAGCTTCGAGGAGTGGTAGAGCTTGGTCGCGCAGGGCTGCCAATTCGAAGAGCAAGGCAGTGTTGACCATCTCGTCGGCCTCCTCCTGATAGGGGAATATCCAGCGCTTTTCGCCACGCTGTACGGAGGGCCACTGAGCGATGGTCTCCTGTGCCGTGCGAGCACGATATTTGTAGTCGCGCACGATGCGTCGGAGCAGACGGTTGTCAGAGGTAGGAATGTAGTTGTGGTCGTCGAGCATGATGGTGGTCAGGGCGGAAGCATAAATCTTGTACTTATGACGGTTGTCCACGCCCTCGGTCAGTTTCGGGTTGAGCGCATGAATGCCCTCGAGCACCAGTATATTGTTGCTCTCCATGCGCAGGTGGCGTCCGCTCTTCTGGCTCTTTCCGCTTACGAAGTCGTAGTGCTGCGTCTCCACCTCCTCGCCTCGGATGAGGGCGTTGATATGCTCCGTGAGGAGGGGAATGTTGGTGGCGTCGATATGTTCAAAGTCGTACTTGCCCTCTTCGTCGCGGGGCGTCTTCTCGCGGTCCACGAAGTAGTCGTCGGTAGAGAGCGAGAGGGGCTTGAGCCCACATGCCATGAGCTGCACGCTGAGTCGCTTGCAGAAGGTGGTCTTTCCGCTCGACGAGGGTCCGGCTATAAGGATGAGCTTCACGTCGGGCATTGAGGCGATGTGGTCGGCTATGGCAGCAATGCGCTTTTCCTGCAGGGCTTCGCTCACATTGATAAGCTCCGTGGTAAAACCTTTGGCGCAAGCCGCATTGAGTCCGCCCACGGTGCTCACACCGAGAATGTCGTTCCAGCGATGCTGTTCGCTAAACACTTCAAACATCTTGGGTTGCTCCGTCATGGGCTTGAGGCGCGTGGGGTCGGAAGGGTCGGGTATGCGCAGGAGAAGTCCGTCGCGGTAGAATCCGAGGTCGAACAGCGTGATCTGCGAGGTGCGCACCAGGAGCGAACCATAGAAATAGTCGGCGGTGTCGCCCAGGGTGTAGTAAGTAGTATAAAGTTTGCCCAGGCCCTCGAGAAGTTTTGCCTTGCTTTCGAGCCCATCTTCGCGGAATCGGGCAATGGCTTGTTCCGTGGGACAGGTGATGCGGTGGAATGGCATGTCGTCTTCCACGATCTGCTGCATGCGCGCTTTGAGCGTGGCAGCCACTTCGGCGGTCACTTCGGCGCCCTCAGTCAGGGTCAGCCGGCAGTAGTAGCCATTGGAGACGGGCGTCTCGATGCGCAGGCGGGCTTCAGCGCCGTAGACGTCGCGCACGGCCTTGTAGAGCACGAAGAAGAGTGAACGCGTATACGTGCGCAGTCCCGACTGCGAGGTGATGTCGAGATATTCCACGTCTTTATCGTTGAAGAGCGTATAGTGCAGTCCTTCCACTTTATTGTTGACCTTAGCGCTCGTCACGCCGTGGGGCATATTGAGGTCAAGGAGTTCGAAGACTTCCTCGAGGTTGAAGCCATTAGGCACTTTATAGGTGCGACCCGTGTTTTTACAACGGATAGTTATCGTTTTGCTCATGTAAGTAAATTGTTTTTCTGCCCCAAATGTACGCGTTTCTTTTGGAATGAGCGCGATGGCAAGATGGATTTTTCAGACGAAGCCCCTCCAGCATGTAATACTTTATACTTAATACTTCTCCCTACAAGGAATGAATGCAACATTTCCTCAGAATAATATAACGGCTCCTTACCCTTGAAGCCTTACCTTTGCACTCGAAAACTAAAAATAGCCCCAATGATTACTACACGACACCTATCTCTACTCTCCACTACGCTGCTTGCCCTCACGACACAGAGCCTCCATGCGCAAGCACCTGCCTCTCAGGAGCAAGCAGCTGCCGATACCGTGCCCACTCGCGAGGAACAGCTCGGACAAGCACAGGTAGTGGCTCGAGGCAAAGCCGTGCGCCACAACACAGGACCTGTGGGTGGATTCACCATCACTCGCACCGAGCTCTTCCGTGCTGCTTGCTGCAATCTGGGCGAAAGTTTTACCACCAATCCCAGCGTCGACGTCAACTACTCCGATGCCGCCACTGGCGCCCGCCAGATCCGCTTGCTCGGTCTCTCGGGAAGCTACGTACAGATGCTTTCTGAGAATGTGCCCGACCTGCGCGGACTCGCCGCTCCTTATGCCCTGGGCTACGTGCCGGGACCCTGGATGCAGAGCATTCAGGTGTCGAAGGGTAGCGCTTCGGTGAAGAATGGCTACGAGGGCATCACGGGACAAATCAACGTGGAATATAAGAAGCCGCAAGCCGAACCGCAAGGTGAATTCAACCTCTACGGCGACTCCAAGGGACGCATCGAAGCCAATTTCGACGGCAACCTCCGTCTTGGCACACGCGGCCTGAGCTCCTCTCTGCTCACCCACTATGAGGACAACCTCACCTCGCACGACGACAATCACGACGGCTTTCTCGACAAGCCCAAGGTGCGACAGCTGAACGTGATGAACCGCTGGGCTTACGTCCGTCCGCGCTACATCCTGCAGGCCGAGGCGAGCGTCATCTCGGAGCGCCGCCGCGGCGGACAGACCACTCACCAGCACGCGACCTCTGCCTCTGCCCCTGCCGCCGATCCCCTCTACCTCATTGAGATGCAGACCACGCGCGTGGCGGGATGGATGAAGAATGCTTTCATTCTCAACCCCTCCCACGGCACCAACTTGGCGCTCATCCTCTCGGGCACGTATCATACGACCGATGCCTCTTACGGCCTACGCCTCAACAATGCCGACCAGCGCACGGGCTATGCCTCGCTACTCTTCGAGACCGACTTCACGCCGCAGCACAAGCTCTCGGCAGGACTCTCTGCCAACGTCGACGACTACCGGCACCACTACCGACTCACGCAGCAAGCCACTGCCCCCGTCACACGGCTCGACGAGAGCGAAAGGGTGGAGGGTGGCTATGCGCAGTACACCTTCTCCACCCCCGACGACCGACTCACGCTCATGGCGGGCCTCCGAGCCGACCACAGTTCGCTCCACGGCCTCTTCCTCACCCCTCGCCTCCATCTGAAGTACAGCCCCTCCCACGCCGTCGCGCTGCGCCTCTCTGCCGGACGGGGCTATCGCACGGTGTTCCCCTTGGCGGAGTATAGCTACCTCATGGCTTCGGGACGCACCCTGGAACTTCCCCGTCCGCAGCAAGAATCGGCATGGAACGTAGGCACGAGCCTCAACTTCAAGCTCCCTCTGGGCGGTCACATTCTCGACCTCACCACCGACTATTATTATACGCTCTTCACCCGTCAGGTCGTGCCCGACTATGATGCCGACCTCCAGACTATCACGCTCCACGGCCTCGACGGTCACCACAGCTACTCTCATACGGCACAGGTGGAAGCCACCTACTCCCCCCTGCGCGGCCTCACCCTCACGGCAGCCTATCGCTACAACTTCGTGCGTCAATATACGGGTGGCCGCATGCAGGAGAAGCCCCTACAGAGCCGCTACAAGGGCTTGCTCACCGTGAGCTACAAGACGCCTCTCGAACTCTGGCAGTTCGACCTAACCGCACAGCTCAACGGTGGTGGTCGCCTGCCCGCCAACGGCATTGAGGGCGAAAGCCTTCGCTTCCCTGCCTACGGCAATCTGAGTGCACAGATCACGCGCTGGTTTCGCCACATGAGCATCTACATCGGCGGCGAGAACCTCACCAACTATCGGCAGCCGTCTCCCATCATCGAGGCAGCCCACCCCTGGTCCACAAGCTTCGATGCCACGCAGGTGTGGGGCCCCGTCCACGGCGCCATGGCGTATGCCGGGCTGAGAGTGAATTTTTAGGGAGGAGGGGAACTATGGATTCTAGGATTCCTAGGATTTCTAGGTTTTCTAGGATTTCTAGGATTCCTAGAACACCTTTTCCCCCCGCGCCAGCCCTAATACTTAATACTTTATACTTAATACTTTTCATATTTCATGCTACAAGTTTTTCCCGTCAAAGGCATGAGTTGCGCCTCATGCTCCGCCCACGTCACCAAGGCACTACAGCGCCTCGAGGGCGTGAGCGAAGTCAACGTCAACCTTGCCACCAATACCGCCCGCGTCAGCTATGACCCGCAGCTCTGCACCCCCGAGCAGATGCAGCAAGCCGTGGCACAGATGGGATTCGAACTCCTCATCGATCAGCCCCTCGAAGCCGAGGGCACAGAAGCCGCCACCACCAGCGCCACCACCACTGCGCAAAGCCCAACCACCGACGCTCAAGCCTACGCCCGCCAGCGACGCACACTCATCGGCGCATGGGCAGTGGCTCTGCCCTTGCTCCTGCTGAGCATCTTCCAAGGCCTCTTCTCCGGACAAGAGGTACTGCTCTTCTTCCTCGCCACCTACTCGCTCTATCGCTACGGCCGCGCATTCTACGCTCCCGCATGGCGCCTCCTGCGCCACGGCTCCTCCAGCATGGACACCCTCGTGGCACTAAGCATCACAGTGTCCTATGCCTACAGCTTCTTCGCCCTGTTCTTCCCCCAATGGTTTAGAGCCCACGGTATGGAGCCCCACCTCTACTTCGACAGCGTGGGTATGATCACCGCCTTCATCCTCACCGGTCGCACCCTCGAGGCACGTGCCAAGCACCGCACCACCTCTGCCGTAAGAGGCCTCATGAGCCTGCAACCCAGCGAGGTGACCATCGTCTTCCCCAATGGGTCGCAGGGCACGAAGCAGATAGCCGAAGTGCGTCAAGGCGACGTAGTCTTGGCCCGCCCTGGCGACCGCATAGCCGTGGATGGCGAAGTGGTGAGCGGGGAGTCGGCTGTCGACGAGAGCATGCTCAGCGGCGAACCCATCCCCGTCATGAAGACCACGGGGGCAGCGGTCAAGGCAGGCACCGTATGCCTTGACGGAACGCTCCGCTACCGCGCCCACCACGTGGGACAGGACACCCTGCTCTCACAGATCGTGCGCATGGTACAGGAGGCACAGGGCAGCCGCGTAAAGGTACAAGCACTGGTCGACCGCATAGCCGCCATCTTCGTGCCCACCATCGTAGTGCTGGCCATCCTCAGCTTCGTGCTCTGGGCAGTGCTGGGCCATGGTGCCGACAGCCTCAGCCACGGACTCGTGGCTCTCGTCTCCGTGCTCGTCATAGCCTGTCCCTGCTCGCTCGGACTCGCCACCCCCACGGCAATCATCGTGGGCATAGGTCGCGGTGCACGCCGAGGCATCCTCGTCAGAGACGCCTCCTGCCTCGAGACAGCCCAGCGCATCGATACCATTCTGCTCGACAAGACGGGCACACTCACCGAGGGGAGCCCCACCGTAGCTCAAGCTGTCTACTTCACTGCCGACGAGCCTCGCGTGCGCTCCATCATCCGTTCGCTCGAAGAGCTCTCCACCCACCCCTTGGCACGCGCCATCTCTCACCACTTAGCAGACGCCCCCACCCTCAAGCCCGACCACTACGAAGCCCTTGCCGGCAACGGCCTGAAGGGCACCATCGAGGCCAAAGCCTACCTCCTCGGCTCTCTGCCTTGGCTCATAGAGCAGGGCACACAGTTCACGAGTGAGCAGACGGAGCTCGCCCGTCAGTGGGAGGGGGAGGCACTGACCCTCGTGGGCGCAGCCTCAGCCTCGGGCAAACTGCTTGCCCTCCTCGCACTGACCGACCCCTTGAAGCCCACCTCAGCCGCTGCCATAGAGCGACTCCAGCGCCTCGGCGTGACGCCCTTTGTCCTTACCGGCGATAGTCAGCAGACTGCGCACGAAGTGGCACGACGGGTAGGCATCCCCGCCAAGCGCGTCATGGCCCGTCAAAGCCCCACCGACAAGGCCCAGCTCGTAGCCCGACTGCAGCAGGAGGGCCACCGCGTAGCCATGGTGGGCGATGGCATCAACGACAGTGCTGCCTTGGCGCGCGCCGACCTCAGCATTGCCATGGGCCGCGGCAGCGACATTGCCATGGAAGCCTCTCAGATGGTACTGCTCAGCGCCTCGCTCGAGCGCCTGCCCGAAGCACTCGCCCTCTCCCGCGCCACGATGCGCACCATTCGCGAGAACCTCTTCTGGGCTTTCTGCTACAACGTGGTGGCTGTGCCCATCGCCGCCGGTGCCCTCTACCCTCTGTGCGGCCAAATGCTCAGCCCCATGATAGCCAGTGCCGCCATGGCGATGAGCTCCGTCAGTGTAGTGCTCAACTCCCTCCGACCTCGGAAACTTTTTTAGACATTCTCCATAAAAATCTATAAACATCCTACAATCATGAAACGTATCCTTTCCCTCATTCTTGCCCTCGGCATGGGCTCAGCCTGCGCCGTGGCACGCGACATCAAGATTCTCGTCGTAACCCCCACCCCTCAGATGCACTGCAACAACTGCGAGGTAAAGATCAAGAAAAACCTCCGCTTCGAAAAGGGCGTGAAGGACATCGTGACGAGCCTTGAGGATCAGACCGTCACCATCAAGTACGATGCCGACAAGACCTCGCCCGCCCTCCTCCTCAAAGCCTTCGAGAAGTTTGGCTACACTGCCCAAGAGGTCAAGCCCGCCTCCACTCCCACTCCCGCCAAAGAGAAGGACAAAGAGGAAAAATAAGCCGCCTCTGCCCCCCGAAAAATTATCCCCCCAAGGAGAAAAAATTAGTGGTGGGAAGAGAAAAAATTAGTGGTGGGAAGAGAAAAAATTATCCCCCCGAAGAGAAAAAAGCTCTTCAGGGGGACTTTTTTTGCCCCTCTCTGCCCCGCTATTTTCCACAGAATCTCCCCCTCTCTTCAGCCCCTACCCTACGCGATTTCTTAGCAAGGAATAGGATTTTTTATGTTAAAGTATATGTAAATAGGGGGTAATTCGTAAATGTTTATATTTGCCCTGTCCTAAAGAACAAGACATATCTTATAAAATTTTATAAACCCATTACATCAATTACTATGAAGAGAATCTGGATTACATTGGGTGCTACGCTCCTGCTAAGCTTAGGAGCACAAGCACAGGACTTGCGTCCCAAGGTCGACGAGAAAGGACGAGTAGGCTTTGTCGATGCTTCGGGCAATGAGGTGGTAAGCTGCAAATACGAATCGGCTGCTGCATTCATTGACGGAGTGTCAATCGTATCGAAGAGCGACAAGTATGGTCTCGTCAATGAGCAGGGCATAGAAGTGCTTAAGCCCAAGTATGAGCTTCTCGTGCCCTGGGGCAAGGACCTATTCCTTGCCAAAAAAGGGAAGAATTATGGCCTGTTAGCCAAGGATGGTAGCATAGCGCTCCCTCTGAGCTACCTTCACATAAGCAAGCCCAATTGCTACGGCAAGGCATGGATAAGCAAGGGCGGAAAGGTAGTAAGTTCTAATGGTACACAATTTATCCAAGGTGGCAAGTATGGCATTGTCAATAGCGATGGTATCGTAGCAGTAGAGCCTAAGTACAAGGGACTCTATGAGTTTACCTCTGCCAGCAACATTCGCGCCATGCACGACAATGCGTATCCTATCTATAAGCTCCACGTGATAGGCGACACGCTCGTCACCAATGGAGAGTACTACGCTGTATCGAAGGATGAAAAGTCTGCACAGAAGGCGGGCATCGTTTCGAGCACAGGCGAACTGCTCATGCCTATAGGCAAAGCCACTTGGGTGATGCCCCCCGTGAGCGACATGGTGCGTTGCTACAATGCCACAAAGTCGAGGACCACGTGTATGTACTACAACATGGCCACGAAAAAGATGCTTACCGTATCGAAGCTCAAAGGTGGACTTGACGACTTGAAGGAGTGGACCCACAGCGACTTCCATGGCGACGTGGCTGCCGTCAACACCACAGAGGGATGGAACTTTATCGATAAAGCAGGCAACACGCTTCGAAGCGGCTATGCCTACGTGCTCTACAGTTCAAACGCGAAGGCATGGGCTGGCGTGAAGGCAGGCGAGAGCGAATGCGATGCTTTCGACGAACAAAACCAGCCTCTCTTTGCCGAGGGCGTAAAAATAGAATCCATAGAATTTTCTGACATCACAAGCCATACCGACATCTTCGGTGTGAAGATGAATGGGAAATGGGGCGCTATCGATCGTCAAGGGAAGGAAGTGATCCCCTTCGCTTATGAGAGAGTAAAGTCTCCCATGTTCGACTACGTGCCCGTCAAGACAGCCAATGGCTGGGGTATGCGCACACTTTCCGATCAAGAGGTGATGCCCTGCCAGTTTGCAGACCTGCTGCCTCTCTCTGAAGAGCATCCACGCATCGTATGGGGCAAGAATACCGACAACCTATGGTATGCCTACGACATGACACAAAAGCAGCTGCGCCCCAATGGCTACGAAATGGTGACCAACTATCAGGACGGCTATGCATGGGTGAAGCCCAAAGGCTACTTTGTGCCCGACGATGCCGTGACCCGAGGCATGGTGAAGCTCGTTACGAAGCAGAATGTCAGCGACGAGGTGTTTGCCTCTCAGCAGCCCTACTTTGGTAGCTTATTGGGTCTGGACGGCGAGATATATGCAGAGGGTCCTTACTACATCAATCTGCTTCCCAACGTGATCCATCTGGTACATGCCAACGGCGATAAGAAACTTACAAAAACACAGAACAAGAAGCTCGGCCTCTACATGACGCAGCTCTATCGCTCGTATCCCATGGAGACAAAAATCAACGTTGACAATTGGGACTTCTAACTACCCTGCACACCTCAATCGCATCAACATTAACTCTGATAAAAATGAAAAAATACATACTTCCTCTCCTTCTGATGGCTTTGACCACGACCTCAGTAAAGGCACAAAAGAACGATGCCGATACGCCCTATCGCCGCAGTTCGCTCTACTCTATCCTTATCAACCATACCGATCAGAAATTTGCCAAGGAGATATGCAATGCCTTCTTAGCAATGCCTACTCCCGATAAATACAACAATCACGACCTCAGCGTAAAGGTGATCAACCTCGACAAGAAGCTCAAAGGAGCTAAAAGCGACAATGAAAACGAGGCTGTGACAACGTTTCTCACCGAGAATCAAGTGGCAAGCCGATTGGTGGCCAAATGGTTCGACCGCGACTTCTACACCGGAGAGTGCGACATGGAGCTGATCAAAGCTCGCGGACTCTACAACGCTACAAAGTTTGACGAGATCCTCGCCGAAAAGTCGGCTCGAAGCCAAGCTCTCATGGCCGACGCGGGCGAAGACCTCATAGGCAATACCTTCGTCGTGGTGAACGATATTCGCTACATCGACAAGGAGCAACGCGGCAAGCTGATTGGCGGCATACTTAAAGCTGTAGGTAGCGTAGCAGGCATGTCGGGCTTGTCGAACATCGGTAGCTTTATGGAGAACATGCGCGGATTCAAAGTGAGAATCAACACATTCCTCTACCGCCTCGACTGGAACGACGAAATAGCTCTCAACTTCTACAAGACGCAGTACGCCTCCACTCCCTACGAAGACGGTAAGTACAAGGCCTTCGACGACGGCCGCGGACAGTACCACCTCACCTACGTGGGCAAGGTAGAAAGCAAGGGTAGCACTACATCCTTCGCAGGTGTCAATGCAGGCGACCCCGTACAGATGGTGCGAAAGGCTTGTCAGCGTGCACTCGACGACAACATCGTAGACCTGCAACGCTCTTACAGCGAATTCCGTACAAAATCACCCCTTGTCAGCACCGAACCTATCACAGCCTACGTAGGCAAGAAAGAAGGGGTGACGGAAGACTCTAAGTTTGAAGTACTCGAAGTGATAGAAAACGAAGATGGTACGCATTCCTACAAGCGCGTAGGCACGATTCGCCCTGTCAAAAACAAGATATGGGACAACCGCTACATGGCTGTAGAAGAAGGAGCACAAGGTGCAACGCTCGGCGCCACCACCTTTGAGCGCACAAGCGGCACGAAGGACTTCTACCCCGGCATGATGATTCGCGAAATCACTAAATAAAGCATTTAAGTTTTCTCTAAAGAAAGCCGTTTCTTTAGAGAAAACTTCAGTAAAGCATTTTCAGTCGAACACTTCTCAGTAAGTACTGGGGGCGACGCGTCCTCGCGTCGGCTTCAACGCGGATGCTCAACAAAGCATTTCCCTTACTCACACCACCGAGGCTGGAACATGCCGCCCCCAATAATCGCTGAAATAATCTACCATACAACAGACAAAGAAATCTCCCCAACCCATTATGAAACATCTCATCTCCCTCCTGCTGCTCCTCCTGGCAATAGTACAGCCCATCACGGCCAAAGGCACCGACCCCGTGAAGTACGACATATCGTCGGCAGGATCGGGCGTGCAAGGCACTTACCTGGTGAAAGTATACGTCTACTCTCGCTCCCCCAAAGTGAGCGACCAACAGATCGTATACGGCGCAGTGCACGGCGTGCTCTTCCGCGGATTCCAAGGAAAGCCCAGCGCACCCGCCCTTGCTGGTTCGGCCACTGTAGAAGAGCAGAAAGCCGACTACTTCACCTCCTTCTTCGATGAGAAAGGCGGAGCCTATCTCAACTATGCATCTATCCTTCCCGGATCGTACGAGCGCATCAAGACTGCTAAAGGCTACAAAGTGGGCGCCATCGTACAGGTGAGCAAAGACAAACTACGCTCCGACCTCTCCTCGGCGGGCATCATTCGCGGTCTGAGCGATGGATTCTAAGCATAGAAGCCTCACGCATGTATCAATTCCACACAAAAAAGTTACGGCTATGAACAAACTTACAGCACTCATGGGGCTACTCCTGCTGTCCGCCTCAAGCCTCTCAGCACAGTCGGACAAGGAAATCATTCTACCCCAAAAGCCTCATCGCCCACAATACGTAGACCATACGCAGAGTCCCACTGGATTCTGGTGTGCCGCCGAAGCAGAGGGCGGAAGCACCGTCATGCTCAACCACGTCAACATGCAAGCAGCTCAACTGACCTATACCGCTGGCTATCGATTCAACGAATACATCAGAGTGGGCGCCGGACTGGGAGCCAAATACTACTTCAACCACAACTCACGCCGACGCGGCACGGCCAACAGTTGCACCTTCCCCCTATTCTTCAACGCACGAGGCAACTTCCTCTCACAAGCCGACCGCAGCATGGTGCCCTACTGGTCGGTCAACGTGGGCGGAGTGGTAGGCGACGGATTCTTCCTCTCACCCACCATCGGCCTGCGCTTTGGCGAACAGCGCAACTCATGGCTCCTGGGCCTCAGCTACAGTCTCAACCATATCAACACCGACAAACTGCAAGTGCCACCAGCAACCCGACTCACAACGACGAGCGCACTCATGCTCCACGTGGGCTATGAATTCTAAGTCTTAAGCTCTCCTCAATAAGACTTTTAACCGAGAATAGAGCACATACGCACATCGCGCTTACCATACGACACTTTAACCCTCTCACAACAGAAAAGCATGAAACTAAAAAGCATAACCACACTCGCTGCCACAGGCCTGATGCTACTCGCTCTGCCAAGCTGCACCACAAGCCAAAGTACCGTGGCAGCCTACCAAGGCACACAGATAGAATGTATGGGCGTGGAACACGACGGATCGCAGACACTACGCGTCACCGCCTCGGGACGCAACAAAGCCGACGCCGTAGAACAAGCCAAGAAGAACGCCGTGCGCGAAGTGATATTCTACGGCATTCGTCACGGACAGAAGGGATGCAACATGCGCCCCATCGTGACGGAAGTAAATGCCGAAGAGAAGTATGAAAAGTACTTCAACATATTCTTTGCCGACGGCGGTGAATACCTCAAATACGTGAGCATGGCCGACGAGCGAAACCGCTCTCGCACAAAAGCACAAGCCAAAGCCTTCGTGAGCTACACCATCACCGTGCGTGTGCTCCGAGCCGAACTGAAAGATAGGCTCAAGGCCGACCACGTGATCGATTAATCTCACTCGAAAAACAACCTCATTACAGCAACGACTTATGAAACTACGTTTTCTATCTCTCGCCCTGCTCTGCTTAGCTTGCATCACCGCCTTCGGACAAGCCAAAAAACCAAGACTCATGGTGGTGCCCAGCGATGCCTGGTGCCAAGAGCATGGCTATATGCAAGAATTCGACAATCAAGGCTCCGTAGAGCAGATCCCCGACTACCGACAGGCACTGCTCGACAATAAAGACCTCAACAACGTGATAACCAAGATCGGCGTGCTCATGGCCGACCAAGGCTTCCCCCTCGTTAGCATGGAGCAAAGCCTCAAGAGCATCAATAGCCTCACCGCCGAAGACAACCTCATACGCAGCAAGGCCAGCGGCTCTGCATTGACCGAAAGCCCACTCGACCGCTTGCGCCGAGTGGCAAAAGCCGACATCCTGCTCCAAATCGATTGGACCGTGAGCGAAATCGGACCTAAAAAGAGCATCACCTACAATCTGCAAGGACTCGACGCTTACACCAACAAGCAGGTGGCTGGCGCTCAGGGCACAGGCGCACCCTCATTCAGCGCCGAAACACCCGTACTGCTCGAAGAGGCCGTGCAGGACAACATGGACAACTTCACGGCTCAACTGCAGCGCCACTTCGATGACCTCTTTGCCAACGGACGCGAGGTAACGATCGACATCCGCGTGTTCGACAACGGATCGGGCATTGACCTCGAAACGGAATACGATGGCACAGAACTCACCGAAATCATAGACAACTGGATGGCTGAAAACACCGTGAACCACCGATTCAACAAGAGCGATGCAACCGAAAACTTCACGCTCTACGACCAAGTGCGCATACCTCTCTATAAGAAAAACGGCATGCCCGAAGACACGGAAGGATTCACACGCAATCTGCGACGTTTCCTTCAGCAGCCACCCTACAACATTCCTTGCAAAATCATCAATCGCGGATTGGGACGCTGCCTACTCGTGATCGGCGAAAAATAAATCTCTAAAAATCTAAAGCAATGAAAAGTTTGCTCCACAAAATAGCCCTCCTCATGGGCTCCTGCTGCGCCCTCTCTACAGGCCAAGCCATGGCACAAGAGTGCGACATCCCCGTAGCAGTAGTGCTCATACAGCAAGCCGACGAGGTGCCCGAAGCCTCCGAGCAACTGCTCACCAACGCACTGACGCGCATCGCCGTAAGCAACGGCATGAATGCCGAACTGCCTTACTCACAATTTGTGCTCAGCGCACGCTGCGACATGCTCGACAAAAGCATCCTACCCGGACCTCCCGCCAAGGTGTCGTGCAATCTCGGCATCACACTCTACGTGGCCGACGTATACAACAAGAAGAAATTCTCAAGCGCCTACATCGAACTCAACGGTGTGGGCAACAACGAAGTAAAAGCCTACAACAATGCTTTCTCCCAGCTACGTCCCAAGGCTCCCATGGTGGAGCAGATGCTCGAGACGGGCAAAAGCATGATCATGAACTACTACAACACGCAGTACCCCAACATCCTCAAGGAAGCACGCCGACTGGCAGGTCTGCAACGATTCGACGAGGCTCTGGCTCTCATCACAGCCATACCGGCTTGCTCCAAGGGAGGCGACGAGGCCATCAGCGAAGGACTAAAGATCTACACCCGCTATCGCGACCGCTACAACTTGCAGCTCCTCAACAAGGCACGCGGCATCTGGGCCGCTGGTCAAGATCAAGCCAGTGCACGCGAAGTGGCAGACATCCTTCTACAGATCGACCCCGAAGCTGCTTGCTACAACGATGCGCTTTCCCTTTCGAAGGAGATTAAGACACAAGTGCGCAGCGACCTCGACCTCGAAATGCGTGAGAAATATCACGACGCCGTGAAGCTCGAGCAACAACGCATTGCCGCCATCCGTGCCATCGGTGTGGCCTACGGCAATGGTCAGAAAGCCAAGACCACAAACATTGCTTGGCTGAGATAATATATTCCATCAGCACAAAGCAAGAATCCTACTATCGGTGGATGCAATCAAACTTTGCATCCACCGATTTTTTCGCCCCCGCCTCCCCCCCTCTTCCTTCCCCTCCCCTACGATACTTCTTAGCAAGGAATAGGATTTTTTATGTTAAAGTATATGTAAATAGGGGGGGTAAAAACTAAATGTCTATATTTGTCGTGATAAAGATAACCATAAAATATCCAAAATTAAATCTAACGGCTGATAATCACACTATTGTACCTTAGACATCGAACTCTACCGACCATTAGGGTGAACACGGACTGCCTTTTACTTAAACAATAAGCTATGAAGAAAATTTGGTTAATAGCCATTCCTGTATTAGGACTATTGGCTGTATTGTTACTACATGTGGGATGCACAAAGAGCAGTCCCACTGATCCTACTCCCGAAAACTTACAGGCTTACTACGAGAAGGACTCTCAACGAATGGACTCCGTGGGCAAATTTGCTGCTTACTTCGACTTCTCTGGTGTATACTTGGCCTACAACGATCCACAGACGGCACAGACCTTCAACGGCATAACCCAAAAAGTGACAGGATCGCTACAAAACTATGACCTCTACTCACTGGCTAATAGTCAGATAGAACAGCTAAGCGGCGGGCAGCTACAATCGGCTGCTAACATCTTTGAACAACTCCACAATCCCGCTGCACAGGGACAACTTTACGCACCAATTGAGCAGACACTAAAAAAAATTGTAGATGAAAATCGCAGTGCCTTGCTTGTGACCGACTATGAAGAGTACACTCCCGGACATCAGATATACCAACAGGCTTACGCCACTCCCTACTTCGAAGAATGGCTGAAAAGAGGCAAAGAAATTACATTCTTCGTAACAGACTATATGGAGGGCAATCTACCCAAACACCTCTACTACACCGTATTCGACGATGAAAGCCACCGCCTGCTCCATGAGATAGAGGACGGACTACAAGGCAAACCGCAGAACTACAAGCGATTCACACTCTCTATGCACAACTATCAGGTGGCCCCAATGCCCGGTGGCACAAGTGGCGCTTACGTAGGTCCGTGCGTGGGCGGAACGTATCATAACGACGTGGGTGAAGACCTCGTGACAGAATCGATCGAGGATGGAGGAGAAAATGGATTCCATCGGCTACCCTACGCTCGTGCAGAAGTGTACACATGGGATGCTGATTGGGAATCGATCGTGCAGAACGCTAAGGATCAACAGGACCCGAGCATAGCCGCTCCCTACCGTTTCAAGCACCTACTGCAAAACCTCTATGCCGACTTCTCCAATACGGACTCCTACCACATTCAGGCTCTTGGCGCACGAATGACTGACATCGGTCAGGACTTTGAACTCTACATGAACTGGCTCACCGCAATGAAGTTTCCGCCCAAAAAGACTACTACGGATGGCGAAGAAGAAGTGGAGATTCCAAGCGAAAGTGCCGATTTCTACGACGAAAAGGGTAACCTGCTTCCGCAATACGACTATACTAAGAATGGCGGGCGCATTGCCGACGTGCAGGGCGTGATAGGCTTCGACCAAGGACTGTTCGAACAAAGCTTCAAGCAAACGCGGGGAAGCAAAACAGAACTTGCCATCAACCTCGACCCCCGATTTGGCGGCAAGATAGCGGGAGCCGAGGAAGGCTCAAGCCTCTATCGCATCGACCTCATAGTAGTAGCAGCAGAACCCAACCTCGGGCCGCAGATTGACGAGCTATTCAGTTGGCCCGGCAACAACAGCCTAAGTTCTGCCATCCGCAATGTGCTGCAGCACTGCAACCCACAGGGCTCTTCAGTCTACACCTACTTTATCAGAATAAACAGCTAAGAAACATTAGTCATCAAGCACCATAACAACAAATAATCATACAACCATGTCAAATATCATCATCCCCATTTATGTAATCGCTGTAGTAGCAGCCATCGTTGCGCTCTTAGTAGCCATCATGTTCTCTAAAAGCGTAGACTTCCGTCCCGATATGAGCGACGTGAGCAAGCGCAAGACTATCTTTTGGCTGGTAAGCATACTTTCAATCATCCTTTCCGTAGCTGTGGCATTCGCCTTTGTATATACCGACTGCAAGACGGGCTCAAAGAAGAGTGCCTTCATGCTGCACGAGAGCATTGGTGCCGCCTTGTCGTGGATTATATACTTAGTGCTTGGCATAATCATCTCCAAGGCTAACCCGAAAGACAAACTGGGTTCATGGTTCTAAACCTAAGCCTACAAATTATTCATCTAAGCAAAGCTGACTGACCATGGACGATAAACTCTTTGTAATAGCTATAGGCGGCACGGGCATGCGATGCCTCGAATCGTTTGTCCACCTGTGTGCCATCGGTATGTTCGACAATGAGGAAATCAACATCCTCACACTTGATACCGATCAGAGTAATGGCAACAAAGGTCGCGTAGAACGACTCATAGAACTCTATAATAAAGTAAAGACTGACAACCCAGACAACCCTGGCGGGAGTCCGAACACCAACACCTACTTCTCTGCCAAGCTCAACCTTTATAAATTTTATACAGACTATTCAAAAGCCAACCGCAGTAGCTACCTCAAACTGAGTGCAACGCAAGGCACCGACAAGCAGACAGAACAAGACGATAGCGACCTGGCAGACCTCTTCCTTGAACACGACACCGTGCAGAGCTTCAACCTCGAGCACGGCTATCGTGCACAGACCCATCTGGGATCGATGTTGATGTATCATGGCATCATAGAAGCAGCTCGCCACTACAACGCTGATAAGAGCAAAGCCACTGCTCCTGAAAAAGACTTGGTGGACTTCCTAAGCAAGTTGCAGCAGAGCAGCGCGGGGGCACGCGTATTTGTGTTTGGCTCCGTATTTGGCGGCACTGGAGCTTCGTCAATCCCCGTAGTACCCGAGGCTCTGAAGGAGGCCATCAACGTGATTTCACAAAACACGATAGACTTCAACCGTGTGAAGTTTGGCGCAACACTCCTGACGGAATATTTCAGTTTCAAGTCGCCCTCCGAAGCACAACGCAAAAACGAAAAGCTCATCGCCTCGTCAGACTACTTTGCTATCAACTCACAGGCAGCCCTGCAATTCTACCAGCAAGACCGCACAGTGAAAGACCGCTACAAGCGACTCTACCACGTGGGATGGCCCGCACAGGAACTCGACGTGACTGGCGACAAGCAGCAAACCATCACAGGTGGGGCGGAACAGAAGAATGCCTGCCACGTGGTAGAACTGATGTGTGCCTGCGCAGCTTACGACTTCTTCGGCCAAGACGATAATAATCTGAAAAATAAGACGGCACAATATCTCTACCGATCAGTGGAAGAAGACGATAGCGGCAATCTCACCTTTAAAGGCACAGACTTTGTAGATGCCACCAAGGCAAATGAATTCTTACAGAAAATGGGATCGTTCTTGGTGCTGGCACACTTAGTTCTGTCGAAACATGCAGGAGCTATCCCTCAAGTAGGTATGAGCAAAGCGAACATCGGTACACGCGGACTTATATCTTGGCTCGATGAGTTCAAGATAACCGACTACAACGATATGCGACAAGAGCAAACCGAGGAAATCGACAACTTCATGAAGGAGTTTGCCTACAGCATAGATGCTGGTGCCCTGGTACGCGGATGGATTTACCAAGTGTATAACTCTGTGCGTGCCGTCGGTGCTAGTAAATTCTTATTTGCAACGAATATATTCGAAGAGAATATTAAGACGCTTGCCTCAATGGATCCCGTCAAGGAAATACAGGAGGAAAAGAAAGCTGGATTGATCATCAAGACCGATAAACGCGAGACATACGACGACTTCATTAAAAAACTGCCCAACGCCAAGCCTCAGCAAAACGGAACGCAAAGCGTAAGTACCATGAAGGAACGCTTCCTCGCACATATGTACAATGCTATCAATGCTACAATTCCCTTCAGCGCAATGTTATCTTAAACATTGAGACAACCCACACTTCCTCTTCCTTCATAATAGCTACACACCTATGCCCAATATAAAAGCATTAACCATCAAGGTAAGCGCACGCAGCCAGCAGCAAGGCGCCGCTGGAGCATGGCAAGACCTTACCTCACAGATACAAGCCTTTACACGCGATATTGAGACTCCCAGCATCAAGGCGGGGGTCGACGTGAGTGCCATCGTATCGGGCGTACCCTCAGTATTTGCCCGCGCCGACTTGTTCAACCATGCGCTCGGAGAAATACAGACCATACGCAACAATGCCAACTCTGGCCTCAACCAGTACTACATCAACCTCGTAGACGAGTGGCGCGGACTCATAGCCTGCATCGCGCTGAACAATACCGCCATCAGCGTAAGACGCATCAATCTGACTTACAGCGACGACAAGGACATCTACACTACAGAGAACATGTACGAGCCAAAGGGAGCCTTTGGCAACATGCTCATGAACGACCGCTCCATCTGGACCGAACAAGGAAAGGCACGCAACGACCAACCAAAACCCTTCCTATATATAATCAAATACAACGGACAGGTGGTGGGCGCTACTTCGCCACGCTCAATATTCTTCACTTCTGTGGCTTACGACATTGAGCAGCAACACCCCTTTGTTGACCCTGCTACCCACCGATTCACCGACCCTCTGCATAGTAGCATCCCCGATGATCAACTCCTCAATCTCTTTGCTTACGTAGACAAACTGCAGCAACGCATCAGCCAACTCGAGGAGTATTATAAAAACACAGACCTTGACTATCAGCACATCAAACTCGAATTAGGCACATGGCGCGACGAAATCCTCGCTGAAATACGCCACCGCGGGCTCAACGAAGATGATGCTAGTGCACTGCCTGTGCAGGGTTTTGACGTGCCTTTCCGATTCCTCAACTACACGGAAGAACTCTATGGATACAATGGCGTGATTACCTCTGCACCCGACGCTCAAGGACTGGCCAAAGCTTTCAAACCCGAAGACCTACTCCTACCCAACAACGCCGAGATAGCTCGCATATGGTTGCCACGCGACTACGAGGACAATAAGGACCTGTCTAACTCTCTGCCTGTATACCTGCTACGCGCTAAAATCAATGGTTCACCACGCTATGCCTACTTCAGCATACCACTCAGCGAACGAGGATTGCAAGTGTTTGGTGAGAACATCAACATCCTATTGGGCTATGCCAATGCGGGCAACGATATCGATTCAAGACTCGATGCCACATTTGACGAGGCAACGAGCAAACTCAGCGTGCGCCTTACGCTGACCATCACCGATAGCGCTACAAGAAACCATAAGCAGAAAGCTATCCCCATTGACTACCATATCAAAGGAATCTTCGGACGCAACAAGGACGTAGTAGTATGGCCCAACTTCATCGCACGAAACTGGGAACGCTACTTTCTCTACTCAGAGATGCCCCACAATGTGCGTCAGAACGACTGTCCCTACAGCGCAGTGCCCTTCTGCGGAGAAGGAGATGATTTCCACATCACCACCGACTATGAAGGCCACATAGACTTTTTAGCAGAAAACGGTGTGGCAAAGGCTGGAGGCGAACTGCGCGTAGTATGCGATAGCCGTACGGCTTCACGCCAATATAAGTACGAGATTTATGAGAGCAAGAACCCCTTCAAGGGCGTGCGCCTCACTTATATGAACGGACAAGAGGCTGGCTTCGTACTGATACACTATTCCAACGATATCAATGCCAAGGACGGACTGCCTAAGGACCGACTGCACTACACGCGAGAACTGAAGGAAGCTACAGTGGGAATCGATTTCGGTAGTACCAACACTTCGGTGGCTTATCATGAAAAGAACATGCCCAATGCTGAGGGGTTGCAGTTTGAAGATCAACGTATCTCGCTCTTCAGCGAACTGGGAACGAAGACGAACGATATACCCGCCGAGCGCAACGTGCTCTTCTTCCAAAACGAAGAAATCTACTCCAATGCCATCAAGAGCATACTCGCTATTCACGACGACCAGCGGCTACCGCAAGGAGACGACCACGACTCGGCTTTGAGCGAAGCTGTGCAGGGAGGCTTCCCCTGCTTCTGTCGCCATCTACCCATCGATTCAGTCACAGCTGATCGTATGCGCCTTAGTTTCAAGAACGGACAGAGCATCGTGGAACTCGTGCATAACATGAAATGGAGCGATCGCGAAGAAGACAAAGCTCACAAGCGAGCCTTCCTCTCATCACTTCTGCTCCACATCTATGCAGAGCTCTACGTAAAGGACTACGTTCCCTCTGACCTCAGATGGTCTTACCCCTCAGCCATGGGCTACAACCTCTTGACACAATACAACCAAATATGGCAGTCGCTCACAAAGGTCACACCCATTACAAAGGAAGGAGCTAAGTATAAGCTTGATGTGGCAAATATTCCCGGCATCAATATACAGATGGGCAATGATAATGATCCATTTGGAAATGCTGGAAGTTCGAATAGCAACGATCCTTTCGCTTCGCCTTTCGGCAACAATGATATGTTTGGCGGAGGTAGCAATCCTTTCGGCGGAGGAGATAACAGCTTTGGCAACAGCGGTAATACATTCGGTGAAAGCACTGAGACAACATCAGATGGATTCGGAGTCTCACCCTTTGGCGATGTACAAGGCCAAACGCAGCAAGGAGTAAATGCGTCAACTCAAGAAAGTGGCTTCGATAACAGCCCATTCAACGACAATGCCGCTACACAGACGCAATCCCAAGAGAAACCTCTTGAACCTGAGAAAGGTCCATTTATGTTCGACTTTAAGAGCATTGACACACAAAAAGCTATGACTGAGGCTTGCGCTGTGGCAAACTATCTTTCCTACAGTATAAACAATACGAATGAACTCGTATTCTGCTTCGATGTGGGCGGAAGCACCACCGACATATCAGTGATATGCAGCGAGGGTGAAACCAACAAGATGCTGAAACAAAACTCCATTCGATTTGCCGCTCAGCGCTTGTCAAACGCCACAAAGTATGTTGCTAAGCCTTTTGAGCAAGCACTACAGAAAATCTGTCATAACCACAATATCAAGTTGCTTGGCTTTAATGATGGTGAGCGCCTCTACTCCGCCGAGACAGCACCCTACTACTTCGAACAAATTGTTGACCAACTCTCCACAGAACAATTGACAGAGTTCTACCAGATTATAGGTACAGACTGCCCGCAACTTTACTGCGTCGACCTATACATTACGGGACTCATCACTTACTATGCAGGACAGTTGGCCTACAAACTGGTAAAAGAAGCACGTAGATCGGATGAACTTCCCATGTACAATGACAATTGGCGCCCCATCATCAAGATTGTCTTTGCAGGTAAAGGCTCGCGCATCTTCGAGTGGCTCAACGCAGCTAACGAACAGACAGCCATAAGATATTACACCGAGATGTTCTGCATGGGAATGGGAGGTGAAAAAATCCTCAAGACCAACCTCGCTGCTTGGCCGAAATTCGATTTGCAAACCAAGCAAGGGAACGAAGTAAAGTTTGAAGTATCAAAAGGATTGGCTAAGACCATACAGACCCGACTGCTCATCACCGACAACGCTCTTGAGATTATAGGTGAGAATGGATTCAAGCTCTACAACTCTGCAACGAGAGAATGGGCTCCGCTACAATCCGATGACAGCATCACGGCTGACTTCATGCAAAGTATCGGCAAATGCTTTAGTTCACCAGATGCATTCAACTTCCAGCAGACACGTTTCTGCAACTTCGCAAGTATTTATTATAAATACGTGAGCGGAATCTTTGGCGCTACACGCTTGGATACTGGTAAGATGACGGAAGGGCTGCAATCGATGGCAAACATCAATACTTACATCAAAAGCCTCCCAGAAGTGCAGAAGGCACAAAGCGAGAAAGAATTTGACTTCGTGGCGCCAATCATCGTGCTTGAAGGCATGAAATTCTACGATCAGTACCTAATGGATGCCCTGCACTAAACACTACTTTAACACGCATCACACCGTGAGTGATAACTATTGCATATTAATTACTATTACGCGCGAAAGCATCTCCTTCCGCTACAACCGCAGCGATGGTGACAATCGCTTCATCGACTATGCCCCAGGAAGCGACGGTGTGGAGATGCCGTTTGCCGTGCTCTGCTCAGCTGGACAATTCGTCATCGGAAAGACTGCACTCGAATCGGCGCGTACTAATCAGAATCCCGACGCTTATGCCGACCTCTTCAAGACGTGCAGAGCAAAACGAACCTTCCGCTTTGCGAATCGAGACGAGTCGCTCGGAAAACTTCCATACTACGCCATACGTTGCTACATAGAAAGAATACTCTCCGATATTTTCTACAACCATTTCGGATCGATTGAAAGCAATGTGGCGCGGATGCCATTGGTATTTCTCTTTGGACCAGAGCTCGACACGAATAAGCGTCGATTTATCCTTGCACCATTTGAAGAGGGAGGATTCCAAAATCTGTGGCATATCAACTATCCAGACCTCTTGCTGCCCGTAGTAGATGCACAGACCTCTCCATCCGACCTCCAACAGGCAAAGGCAACAGCCATCGTAACGGCTGACGAGGCAGACTTGCTCATACAGCTCTACAGCACTCAGGGACATAAACCGCTCGGAGATGCCGTACGGATAGAGGGAAAGGGCATTGACCCCCGACTGAAGCAAGCTACCGACATCATTTGGGGAAGCCTCTTTTCTTATAATTATAAGGAACGCGATCGCGAAGAAGATATTCTCCACGATGCAGCAGAGCGATTCTTGAATAGCGGAGTGCCCAGCGTCAATGATACGTTGCGCATGTCTGATGGTTCCGAACAGCCCTATTTTATCAATCGAAGCCAACTCGACACATCAATGATGGCACAAGTAAACCGCGACATCATGTACCATCTCAACAATGAGTTGAGTAAACGCGGACTTACTTCTAATCAATGCCGTGTGGTGCTTACTGGTAAGGTCGCTACAGACTACTTCGAAGGAGTGTTCCGTCAGAGCCGATGGGCTGTAGACGTGATTAAGGTGACTGAAAAGGAGAAGCAACTGATTCTCGACAACTTGCTCACGCAGGTGAAGAAGAAGAATTATTACTGGGGAACGGAAGCTCTTATAGAGCCCAGCGGAAAGACCACTCAGGATAATTCCCAACCACACACAGATAACTTGGGCAACAATGACGATACCCATGAAAAGGGACCTAAGGATCCCCCTATACGATTTGTGCGTCGCGTCAAAATCACCAAACGAGAAATAGAAGCTCAGATTGAGGAAGGCAACCTTCAAGCGGCACAAACAAAGCTCGACGGGCTTTTCAGAGAACTGCACAATGCTGAAGTGCTTGACTTCGATACGGAACTCCATAAATTGGAAGAATGCATCGCATCGGCTCATAGCAATACTAACACCCTGAAAGAGGTACAGACAAACGCCACGAGCTTTGACTTTAAGGAAGACAAGCCCAAGGACAAAGGCACTGCAGCTGTTGGTACCCAAGTCTTGACCTCTCCTGCCACTCCGTCCTCTCCCCTACCTCAATCTGAAATTACTCAGAGAGAAGTGCGTCTCCGCTTGGCAGCACTGCGATCAGCTATAAAGGAAGACTATGATAAGGCTCTCAAGGAATTCCGATACTTACAAGGCCAATCCCGACTCATCGACGATGAAAGGCTTAGCGACAAAGTGGCTGATTTTGAAATTCTATTCAAGGACTATAAGCCTACTGCCGTAGCACAGCGCAAGCCTGCCTCAACTACAAACAGCAGAAGCCAACAAGCAACAATTGGCGGCAAACAAAAGTCACAGTCCAGCGACCCTACACATTCCTCAGGTGGTAACACACCTAAAGAGCTCAGCTCTGCCGACAGACTCTTCAAGCAAGGGAAATATCATAATGCCAAGACTACGTATGCGCAAGAGGGAAACAGCCCAATGGCAGCTCTCTGTACAAAACTCATTAAAGCAAGCGGCCGCCTCGAAAGAGCCATACGCCCAGAATTGCAATCAGTAGTCAGCGCACACAATAAGGATAAAGCTCGCAAATACATTGACGAACTGAAAAGCATGAAAGCCCTTATCGAAGAAGCACATCTCGACGCTGACACCACTGCTATAACTGCCTTAATCAAAGATTATGGCAAAGCATAAAGGAAAAACAAATTACTAACAACAATAAAACTCTATCATTATGGGACGTTTCAACCTTAAGAAAGGCGATCGCTTCTCGCTCAGCAAAGAAAGCGGTCTGAACAAAATTCAAGTAGACTTAACCTGGAAGTCGGGTGCCGACCTCGATGCCTCAGCATTTCTCCTCGGGGCTGACGGCGTAATCATGGACGATGCCGACTTCGTATTCTATAACTCAGAAAAACGTAGCGAACCTTGGAATCGCGATCAATTTGGTACGAAAGTGAAATGGCGCGAAGAGACTATCCCCGTCTCGGCCGATGGCTCCGTACTCGGCTCTGCCGACGACCTCGGCGACGGAGAGGAGGATACCGAAAGCGACGATGCAAGCGAGACAATGCATGTGATCCTCGACAAGGTAAATCCGAAAATACGCGAAATCATCTTCTGCGTGACCATCTACCATGGAGCAGGCGACGACACCACCTTCGGCCAAGTACGCGAACCAGCCATTGTTATCACCAACGAAGAAACAGGCGAAGAACTCTGCCGCTACGACTTAAAGGAGAAATTCTCCTCAGAGACCGCGGTAGAAGCCGGAAAACTCGTATGCAACGAAGACGGCGAGTGGGAATTTGAAGCAATGGGTCAAGGCTACAATGGCGGTATGCAGACGCTCATCGATATGTATGCATAACTACCTCTAATCAGAAAAACATACGCTTATGGCACGTTTTAACCTTAATAAAGGAGACCGCTTTAAGATAGAAAAAGACAAAGGTCTCAACAACTTGCGAGTGCACCTCTCATGGACTGGTGATCACGATCTCGACTCTTCCACCTTCCTTCTCGGTGAAGAAGGAATCGTCACAGACGACACCGACTTCGTATTCTACAACTCAGAGAATCGTCAAGAACCCTACGACAAAGCCAAGTTTGGAGCGAAGAAAAATTATATTGCTAAAGTTCGCCCCATGTCGAAAGATGGTTCCGTTTTGGGCTCAATAGATCAACTAGATGATAATGGTGATGGCGAAACTATCGATGTATGTTTAGACAAGGTTCGACCCGAGGTACAAGAAATAGTATTCGTAGCTACCATCTATGATAATGTTTCCTTCGGCGACGTAGAGCACGCTACCATCACGCTGATTAATTCCGACAATGGAGAAGAACTCTGTTCGTATGAACTCAATGAAGCCTTTGCATCAGAAGATGCCGTAGAGTTTGCCAAACTTTTCCTCAACGATGAGGGCGAATGGGAGTTCGAAGCTATCGGTGTTGGTCACGAAGGAGGCTTGCAGACACTCATTGATTTGTTTACATAAAACTGCATCATACCATGAACGAAGATAAAAGCAAACGCAAAAGCACGCGCTCGTTTAACCTCGAGAAGCATGTGAAACGCACGTTCAATCTCGAGAAAGAGACGGAGGCAGTTGCTACTCCCACACCGAAGCCTACATCCAGTCCGGCTCCGAAGCCTACATCCAGTTCCACTTCGAAACCTACACCCAGTCCCACACCGAAGCCTACGCCCAACCCAACTTCCACTACAGGCGGTGCTACTACCAACGATAGCGGAGCAACTTCTACAAACAGCGGAAAGCGCACTTTAGGCATTATAGGAGGAATAATCGTAGTGGCAGGCTTAATTGCCTTCGGCACCATGCGTGGTTGCGGAGGCAGCAGTACGACCGCTCCCACTGCCGATAGCACAGTGAGCGACACTACCTACGAGCCCACTGACACTACGCAATGCGCTGACAGTACGCAACAGACCGATAGTACGCCAGATGCTTCCTCGCAAGAGGCTACTCCACCAGCCAGCGCCCCATCCGCTACGCCAGCCCCTTCGGTTAGCACACCATCAGCTTCGCAGCAGACAGTCCAGCAGCCTTCGGCTAAGAGCGCAGCCTCTGAGTCAACACAGACCACAACTTCGGCCGCTACTCCTACTGAAGACGTCGACCTCGAAGTACAAAAAGTACTGAAGGGCATTTATGGCAATGGCCAGGAACGTAAGGACAAACTCGGTGCTTCTTATGCCAAGATTCAGCGCAAAGTGAACGAGCTCTATCGTAAAGGTCTCGTTCGCTAAGCCCGCGATGGAGAGAGTTAAATCCAATAAGAGAATAAGATAAGTCGGAACAAGAAAGAACTTATCCATATCCTATTTTTTTGACTCTCTCACATAAAGTGAAGTATTTTCCCTTCACACATACTCCAAAGGGGCATTACCCTCCCAAAGGTAATGCCCCTTTCCTTACGCTGTTCAATATAATATAACATCGAATTATACGCTACATATTCTTTGCACCCATATACACAGACACCTATGAACATACGAACGCTATTCATTGCAGCCATCACTCTCATGCTTATGCTCTCGTGCAACACTAAGCAGAAGCCTATCGACCAACTCACCGACCTCGCCGAAGACCTAAAAGCCGACTCCAAAGACTACACTGAGCAGGATTGGCAAGAAGTAGATAAGCGACTTGAGCAAATCAATCTGGAGCTCGATAAGTATCAAGACCAATATACCGATGCCGAGAAAGAGCATATAGGCAAGCTAAAAGGCACCTGCCTATGGTATGAAACGCAACATTCTTTCAAAACACTGAAGCAGGGCATGAAAGATGCTGCAAGAGAAGCTAAAGGCATGATCGAAGGATTCACCGACGCTGTTTCCGACTGACAATCACAACTATTTCTCTACGCAATCTCATGATTTTCTCCATACTGCGAATCATCATTGGATGGTTTATCACCTATAAAGTGCCCGCCATGCTTAAGGCCAAAGGCACACAAGCCAAAGTGATCAAACTTATCGGCTGGCTATTCATTATATCGGGCGTAATCAGCTTCGCTCATAGTCTATTTGCCGACTGAGCCACACTTCTTTCTTGCAATATTGCACACAGCAAAAAGCATTTATACACTTTCTTAATCGCAACGTTTGGGAAAATTGCACTTAATAGCAATTATAAATGTACATTTGCAGTGCAAAACCAACAAATATCCTATACCCCATGACACAACAAAAGCACCGTTATTCGGGACTTTCGGCTGCACAAGTCGAAGAGAGTCGCAGGAAGGATGGAGCCAATGTGCTCACTCCGCCTGAAAAGGATCCACTCTGGAAACAATTTCTTGAGAAGTTCTCGGATCCTCTCATTATTATTCTGCTCATTGCTGGAGCACTGAGCATTGGCATCTCGCTCTACGAAAGATTCGGACTGGGCGAAGGAGCTGAAGTGTTCTTCGAACCTGTGGGCATCTTCGTGGCCATACTCCTGGCTACAGGACTCGCTTTCTACTTCGAGCTGCAGGCGGATAAGGAATTTAGCATCCTCAATCAGGTGAACGACGATGAGCCCGTAGAGGTGGTGCGTGATGGTAATGTCACGCAAATTCCGCGTAAGGACGTCGTTGTGGGCGACGTAGTGATCCTTGCCACTGGGCAGGAGATTCCCGCCGACGCAGAACTGCTCGAAGCTACCCACTTGAGTGTGGACGAATCTACACTGACAGGTGAGCCCGTATGCCACAAGACTACCGTCGAGGCCGACTTCGACCCTGATGCTACCTATGCTTCCAACCGCGTGATGAAAGGCACGAAGGTGATGGAAGGCCATGGCATCTGCCGCGTGACGGCAGTAGGCGACCACACGGAACAAGGCAAGGTGTTTGAAGCAGCTCAGATCGACTCTTCAGTGAAGACTCCTCTTAATGAGCAACTCGACGGACTGAGCGACCTTATCACAAAGGCGAGCTACGTGATTGCTGCCTTGATCGTCGTAGGACGCCTTATCATGTGCTTCGTCAGCGGACTTGAAATTGGCAATGAGACTATCTCTGGTACAGCGCTCTTTACCTCGGGCGCGGGCATTGCTGCCTTTATCGCTTATGTGCTGCAGACGCTTATGATTGCCGTTACGCTCGTCGTAGTGGCTGTGCCCGAAGGACTTCCTATGGCCGTCACGCTGAGCTTGGCTTACAGCATGCGCCGTATGCTTCGCACCAACAACCTCGTGCGCAAGATGCATGCTTGCGAGACGATGGGTGCTACCACCGTAATCTGCACCGACAAGACGGGTACGCTCACGCAGAATCAGATGCGTGTGGACCAGACTTTCTTCTACGCTCTGCCGTCGCAGAAGCTCGCTCAGAATGAGGAAAGTCTGCTCATCAAGGAGGGCATTGCCGTAAACTCTACTGCTGCGCTCGATCTCTCCGACTCGGAGCATCCCTCCGTCTTGGGCAACCCCACCGAGGGTGCGCTCTTGCTCTGGCTCAACGCGCAGGGTGAGGACTTCGTAGCGCTGCGCGAGGCTGCCGAGGTGAAGGAGGAACTTCCCTTTACTACGGAGCGCAAGTATATGGCCACCATCGTGCGCTCGGCTCAGCTTCCGGGCAAGGTGGTGATCTACGTGAAGGGTGCACCCGAGATTGTACTTTCGCTCTGCAAGGACGTGCAGGGTGGTGTGAGCCACGAGGAGATTCAGCGCCAGCTCACCGACTGTCAGAATCGCGCCATGCGTACGCTTGGCTTCGCTTATCAGGTGCTCACTGAGGCTGAAGCCGCCACGGCTATCACTGATGGTAAGGTGACGGCTCAGGGCCTGCACTTCATGGGTATTGCTGCTATAGCCGACCCTGTGCGCCAGGACGTGCCCGCTGCTGTCAAGGAGTGTCTCGACGCTGGCATTAGCGTGAAGATTGTCACGGGCGACACGCCGGGCACTGCCAAGGAGATTGGCCGACAGATTGGTCTCTGGCAGCCGACCGACACGGATAGCGCCATTATCACGGGTCCGGAGTTTGCCGCTCTTTCTGACAAGGAACTTGAGGACCGCATTCTCAGCATCAAGATTATAGCCCGTGCGCGCCCTATGGACAAGAAGCGCCTCGTCGAGACGCTCCAGCGCAAGGGTCAGGTGGTAGCTGTCACGGGCGATGGTACCAACGATGCCCCGGCTCTGAAGGCTGCCCACGTGGGTCTGTCTATGGGCGATGGCACGAGCGTGGCAAAGGAGGCTTCCGACATCACCATCGTCGACAATTCCTTCTCGAGCATCGGCAAGGCCGTCATGTGGGGTCGTTCGCTCTATCAGAACATTCAGCGATTCCTACTCTTCCAGCTCACAGTCAACGTCACCGCTTGTCTGCTCGTACTGGTGGGTGCATTCATGGGCACGGAGTCGCCGCTTACGGTCACTCAGATGCTTTGGATCAACCTCATCATGGATACTTTTGCTGCCATGGCTTTGGCTTCGCTTCCTCCCTCTGAGAGCGTGATGCACGATAAGCCGCGTCGTCGCACCGACTTCATTCTCAACGGCGAGATGCTGCGCGAGATTATCGGTGTGGGCGTGTTCTTCTTCCTCTTACTCGTGGGCATGCTCTACGTGTTCCAGCATGCTGATGTAAAGAGCCTCACGGACCTCCTTCACCTGCAGCTTGGTGCTAAGGGCCATGTGAGCGCTTACGAGCTGACGTTGCTCTTCACCACGTTTGTCATGACGCACTTCTTCTATCTCTTCAATGCTCGTGCGTTTAAGACGGGTCGCAGTGCGCTCCACTTCAAGGGTTGCAATGGTCTGCTCACCATCGTGCTGATCATCCTCATAGGTCAGGTATTGATGGTCGAAGTGCCGGGCATCCAGCAGTTCTTCAACGTGGTAGGCCTTAGCCTTACCGACTGGATTATTATTATCCTTGGTTCTTCGCTTGTACTTTGGGTGCGCGAGGTGTGGCACCTTATTACTAAGTAAAAGAAATCCAAGTATTAAGTATAAAGTATTAAGTATTACATTTCTGCTTTTTCAAGTAATAAGTAAAAAGTAATAAGTAATACGTTTCTGCTCAGTCCTCAGGCTGGCGGCGCTTCGGCGGTGTCAGCCTGAGTTTTTAGTATGCACTGCAATTGAAAAAACGAGTTTTTTCCTTTGCAGTGCATTCGGTTTGCACTAACTTTGTCCCGCAAAAAGCAAGCAATGGACGCTCTCGTTATAATAAATAAGTATTATGCAGACAATGAGGAGCTCAAGCAACTGCTTCTTCACCACAGTCTGCAAGTGGCAAATCGGGCACTCGACATCGCACGCCAACACCCCGAGATGGACCTCGATCTGGACTTCATCGCACAAGCTGCTATGCTCCACGACATTGGCATCTACCAGACCGATGCACCCGCTATCCACTGCCACGGCACGCACCATTACCTCATGCACGGCTATCTGGGTGGCCAGTTGCTGCGCAGCCTCGGTATGGAGCGCACAGCCCGCGTATGCGAACGGCATACGGGCACAGGGCTCACACCCGAGACCATTGCTGAGAGAGGCCTCCCCCTGCCCCCGGGCGATTATCGCCCCGAGACACTCGAGGAGCAGCTCATCTGCTATGCCGACAAGTTTTACTCTAAAAGTCATCCCGACCGCGTGCGCAGCGTGCACGATACAGCCCTTAGCCTCGAAAAGTTCGGACATGAGGGCGTAAGCATCTTCAAACAATGGGTCAAAATGTTTGAGCCCCAACACGCCGACGCACTCTGATATTGCAAATGCGATCTCTCTTCCTCGTTATACTTTCCATGCTGACCACGATGTGTATCATGGCCAGCCATGTGCGTTTGTCGTCCACTCCCAGCGGGGAAAGGACGACCTCTGCTGCATATCCCCCCGACACCGTCGCTGCTACCCCCGCCGACACCGTTCACGCTCCAAAGCGCTCAGCACGCGTGCCCGCCACGGCTATCGACTCTGCCAAGGCCGACACCGTCAAGGCCGACACCGTCAAGGTCGACACGCTCAAGCGCAAGGCGGGCATCGATTCGCCCGTAGAGTATACCGCTGAAGACTCCATGATCTACGATGCCCACTCCGGACTGGCATTTCTCTACGGCCGTGCGCAGGTGAACTATCTCAACATGCAGCTCACGGCAGCCAAGATTGCCATGAACATGGACTCCAGCCTCGTCCATGCCGAAGCACGCCCCGACTCTACTGCCGAGGGCGGACTCGCCGAACGCCCCGTCTATCGTCAGGGCGACGATGAGTATGACAGCGAGCGCATGTCGTTCAACTTCAAGACGAAGAAGGGTTTCATCCACAACGTCAAGACGCAGCAAGGCGACGGCTACATGGTCAGCGAGAAGTCGAAGCGCGCCGCCGACGGTACGCTCTATCTGGAGCATGCGCGCTACACCACCTGCGACGCCAAGCACCCCCACTTCTACCTCGCCCTCTCGCGTGCCAAGGTGCGCCCGGGCAAGGAGACGGTATTCGGTCCGGCCCACCTCGTGGTGGAAGACGTGCCTCTGCCCATTGCCATCCCTTACGGCTTCTTCCCCTTCAATAAGAAGTACTCATCGGGCTTCATCATGCCCTCCTATGGCGACGAGACGAGCCGCGGATTCTATCTGCGCGATGGTGGTTACTATCTCGCGCTGAGCGACTACATGGACCTCAAGCTGCTCGGTGAGATCTACACCAAAGGCTCATGGGGCGTAAGCGCCGAGACCAATTATAATAAGCGTTACCGCTATCGCGGCAACCTCTACTTCAGCTACCTGCGCACCGTAGAGGGCGAGAAGAACATGCCCGACTACTCCGTCACGAAGAGCCTTAAGCTCCAATGGACTCACACGAAGGACTCCAAGGCAAGCCCCAACACCACCTTCTCTGCTCGCGTCAACTTTGCCTCCGAGAACTATGAGCGCAAGAATCTCGAGAGCATGTACAACCCGCTCTCGTACACGCAGAGCACGCGTGCCAGTTCCGTAAGTTTCAGCCACACCTTCACCGGCATCGGCCTTTCCATCTCTGCCTCTGCCAACCTTACGCAAAACATGCGCGACTCCTCCATAGCCGTCACCCTGCCCGACCTCAGCATCTCGCTGAGCCGCTTCTATCCCTTCCGCCGCAAGCATCAGGTGGGCAAGGAGCGTTGGTACGAGAAGATCTCCATGTCGTATACCGGTCAGATCTCCAACTCCATCACCACCAAGGAGAATCAGCTCTTCAAGTCCAACCTCATCAAGGACTGGCGCAACGGCTTCCAGCACCGCATACCCATCGACGCCACCTTCCAGCTCTTTAAGTACATCAACATATCGCCCTCATTCTCCTTCCGCGACATCATGTACGCCTCGCGCGTCAATCGTTCGTGGGATCGCGAGCTGCAACGCGAACTGGCCGACACCACCTACGGTTTCTACAATCTCTACGACTGGAACGTAGGCATCTCCGCCAACACCACCCTCTACGGATTCTACAAGCCCCTCAAGTTCTTGGGCAAGAAGATACAAGCCATTCGTCACGTCTTCAAGCCCTCCGTCAGCTTCAGCTACGCCCCCGACTTCACCACCTCGCGCTACGGCTATCGCAAGCAGTATGAGCGCGTCGATGCTGCGGGCAACTCCTCTTGGGTGAGCTACTCCCCCTATTCGGGCGGCATCTATGGCTACCCCTCGGGCACCAAGCAGGGTCTCATCTCCATGTCCGTCTCCAACAATTTGGAGATGAAGGTGCGTTCCGACCGCGACTCCACAGGCTTCCGCAAGATCTCCCTCATCGACGAGCTCTCGGCTTCGCTCTCTTACAACCTTGCCGCCAAGACGCAACCTTGGAGCAACCTCAACACCCGTCTGCGCCTCAAGCTCGGCAAGAACAAGACCTTCTCCATGGCAGCCGTATGGGCCACGTACGCCTACAAGTTTAATGAGCAAGGCCAAGTGGTCACCTCCGACCGCACGGAGTGGAGCTACGGCCGATTCGGTCGATTCCAAGGCATGTCGCAGAATCTCTCTTACACCTTTAATAACCAGACGTGGCGCAAACTCATGGACCGTCTCCACGGCCGTGGCAAATCATCCTCTGATGGCACCAGCACCAACTCATCCGACACTCAGACCGATGCAGAAGATGCCAACGTCGACCCCGACCTTAAGAACAATAGCAACAGCGAAAGTGGTAAGAAGAAGGAGAAGGCCAAGGTCGACTCCGACGGCTACCTCGCATTCTCCATCCCCTGGTCGCTCACGCTCTCTTACGGCATCACCATGGCGGAAGACCGCACCAAGCAGATCAACGTGCGCCGCATGCGCTACCCCTTCTCCTTCACGCAGACGCTCAACGCCTCGGGCTACGTGCGCATTTCCGACGGATGGAACATCTCCTTCAACTCGGGCTACGACTTCGAGATGCACCGCATCTCGATGACCACCATGTCGCTCTCGCGCGACCTCCACTGCTTCGAAATGTCGGCCTCCATCGTCCTGAAGCCCTACTCCTCCTTCAACTTCACCTTCCGTGCCCGTGCCTCCGAGCTTGCCGACGCCCTCAAGTGGGACAAGCGCAGCTCCTACTCCACCAACGTAGAGTGGTACTAAAAGCACTATCATCCCCAGAATCACTAGAGTCACTAGTTTCACTAGAATCACTAGTTTCACTAGAATCACTAGTTTCACTAGAATCACTAGAAACCATAGAAACCCCCAGAAACCCCTAATACATCTCGATTATGAAACTAAGAACCTTTCTCGCAGCTGCATGCTCAGCTCTCGCCCTCACGGCATCGCTCACATCGTGTGGCGACTCCAACGAAGAAAACTACGCCTTCGGCTATGCTAAGAATAGCACCACAATGCTCATCATGTATGCCGATCAGACGGCCGACTCCACCTTTATCCGTTCCACCAACGACTGGACGCTCAATAAGATAGCTTCCGAGTGGATCACAGCCACCTACAATGGTCAGCCCGCTCCCCAATCGGTAAAGGTCAATAGCTTCTACGCACAGCAGTTCCGCATAGACTATCAATTCACAGCCAACACCACGGGCGACGAACGCTTGGCACTCGCCACCTTCCTCTGCAATGCAGGCAAGCTCGAAGGCACCTCACTGGGCACCTACATCATACAGCGTCCCTACCTCAACATCCAGCAGCCCGTGGCCGACGTAGCCGACGATGGCACGAAGCGCACCACCTTCACCCTCAACGTGCCCGCCTCGGGTCTCACCGCTTCGCAGACCAAGCCACAGGTGATCTTCACCACCTATGCCGACGGCGCCACTCTCACCTCGTCAGACGAGAGCTGGCTCAAGATCGAAAATGGCAACCAGACCACAGCGGGCGTCTATGCCAAGAATCAGCAACAGACGGTCAACCTCAACATCTCTGAGAACACCGCCTCCGAGCCTCGCACCGCCACCCTCACCCTCACCTCCAACGGCGTGAGCACCCCCATCACCGTCATCCAGGCCGCCCACAGCGAGCAAGGCAATTAAGCCCCGCTCTTTTCTATAAGCGCTATCCCCTAGTATCTATAGAAAGACTATAAGCACTAGAAGCACTAGAAAGACTAGAAGCACTAGAAAGACTAGAAGTACTAGAAAGACTAGAAGTACTAGAATCCCTAGAAATCCCCCCCGAAACTCAAAAACATCCCCATATGAAGAAATCCAAGCAACAGCGCAGCAGCAAGTGCGCCACCCTCGTGATGGCTCTGCCCCTGGCAGTAGCCGGCATGACGGTTAGCCCCGCGGGCATACAAGCCCTGCCGCTCGCTTCCGGACTCGTGAGCAACGATGCTTACATCGCAGCCTCAGCTGCCACAAGCACCACCGCCGCCCAGAGCCCCATCAAGAGCGCGGCAAAGATCAATCCCACCACCGTGGAACTGACCTATGCCGACGGCAAACAACTCACCATCGACTTCTACGGCGACAACATCTTCCGCCTCTTCCGCGACGACAATGGCGGCGTAGTGCGCGACCCTCAGGCCACACCCGCAGCCAAGATCCTCGTAGACGATGCCCGCCGTGCCCCCATGACAGTAGACCTCCGCGAGAGCGACAAGGCCATCACCATTGCCACACAGCGCGTGTCCATCAGCTTCGACAAGCAAAGCGGTCTCATGAACGTGATCAACACGCAGAGCGGCGAGACCGTAGTAGAGAGCATTCAGCCCGTAAGCTTCGACAAGACCAGCACTACGCTCACCTTCAAGGCTCGCACGGGCGAGTACTTCTACGGCGGCGGTGTGCAAAACGGCCGCTTCAGCCACAAGGGCAAGAGCATCGCCATCGAAAACACCAACAATTGGGTGGACGGCGGTGTGGCATCGCCCACTCCCTTCTTCTGGAGCACCAAGGGCTACGGCCTCCTCTGGGACACCTTTAAGCCCGGTCGCTACGACTTCGGCGCTACCGACGAAGACAAGGTGATCCTCTCCCACCAGGAAGACTATCTCGACGCCTTCATCATGGTCGACCAGCAGCCCGTCGATCTGCTCAACGACTTCTATCAGCTCACCGGCAACCCCGTACTGCTGCCTAAGTTTGGCTTCTACGAGGGTCACCTCAATGCCTACAACCGCGACTACTGGACACCCGCCGAAAACGGCTTCATGCTCTACGAAGACGGCAAGCGCTACAACGAGAGCCAGAAGGACAACGGCGGCGTGAAGGAAAGCCTCAATGGTGAAAAGCAGAACTATCAGTTCTCCGCCCGCGCAGCCATCGATCGCTATATCAAGAATGATATGCCCCTCGGATGGTTCCTCCCCAACGACGGTTACGGAGCAGGCTACGGCCAGACCTCTTCGCTCGACGGCAACATCCAGAACCTCAAGGAGTTTGGCGACTATGCACGCTCTAAGGGCGTAGAGATAGGCCTCTGGACCCAGAGCGACCTCCACCCCAAGGAAGGCATCGAGCCACTGCTCCAGCGCGACATTGTCAAGGAAGTGCGCGACGCCGGTGTGCGTGTGCTCAAGACCGACGTGGCTTGGGTGGGCTACGGCTACTCCTTTGGCCTCAACGGTGTGGCCGACGTAGCACAAGTCATGCCCTACTATGGATCCAACGCCCGTCCCTTCATCATCTCGCTCGATGGCTGGGCTGGCACACAGCGCTACGCAGGCATCTGGAGTGGCGACCAGACGGGTGGCGACTGGGAGTACATCCGCTTCCACATACCCACTTTCATCGGGTCGGGCCTCTCAGGTCAGCCCAACATCACCTCCGATGTCGACGGCATCTTCGGTGGAAAGAACGTACCCGTCAACGTGCGTGAATTCCAGTGGAAGACCTTCACCCCCATGGAGCTCAACATGGACGGATGGGGCGCCAACCCCAAGTATCCCGAAGTGCTCGGCGAGCCTGCCACAAGCATCAACCGCTCTTACCTCAAGCTCAAGAGCATGCTCTTGCCCTACACCTACACCATCGCACGCCAGGCAGTCGACGGCAAGCCCATCATCCGCGCCATGTTCCTCGACTACCCCAACGACTATACCCTCGGCACCGCCACAGAGTATCAGTTTATGTACGGCCCCTCATTCCTCGTAGCACCTATCTATAAGGACACCAAGGCCGACAAGGACGGCAACGACATACGCAATGGCATCTATCTGCCCGAGGGCCGATGGGTGGACTACTACAATGGCGACGTCTACGAGGGCGGCCGCATCATCAACAACTACGACGCACCCCTCTGGAAGCTCCCCGTATTTGTCAAGGCCGATGCGATCATCCCCATGGCCAACCCCAACAACAATCCCTCACAGATCCGCGCCGACTATCGCGCCTATGAGATCTACTCCACCCCCAACGGCACCAACGGTTTCACCCAGTACGACGACGATGGTCAGACTCAAGCCTACCTCAACGGTCAGTGCGCGCGCACCGAAATCGCTACCTCTGCCAACGGCAAGGGCCGCCTCGTGGTGACAATCAACCCCACCTACGGCACCTACCAAGGCTTTGAGCCGCAGAAGGAGACCGAGCTGCGCATCAACGTGAGCCAAGAGCCCAAGAGCGTAAGCGCCAAGGTGGGCAAGAAGAGCGTGAAGCTCACCGCCGTAAGTTCGCTCGCCGACTTTGAAAAGCAGACGGACGTATACTTCTACGACGCCGCCCCCAACCTCAACCGCTTCTCTACCCCCGGCTCTGAAGCCTCCAAGAAGGTGATCACGAAGAACGCTCAGCTCCTCGTGAAGCTCGGCAAGGCCGACGTCACTGCAAGCGCCTTGGAGGTGAAGGTAGAAGGCTTCGACTTCAACCCTGCCGACCGTCTGCGCACCCACACCGGAGCACTCTCAGCTCCCGAGGTAAGCCTCAGCGGCGACGGCATCGGCGTGTTCTCGCTCACACCCTCATGGAAGAATGCCGACAATGCCGACTTCTACGAAGTAGAGTACAACGGCATGCTCTATAGCACCATCCGCCAGGGAGAGTTCACCATCGACGGCCTCCAGCCCGAGACTGCCTATGCCCTCAAGGTGCGTGCGGTCAACAAGGACGGCTACTCCGACTGGACCCCCGTGAGCGCCACCACGAAGAGCAACCCCTTGGAATTTGCCATCCACGGCATCAAGGCACAAAACTCTGCACAGGATCAGCCCGGACAGGGCGTCGACAAGCTCTTCGACTTCGACGAGAAGAGCCCCTGGCACACCAAGTGGGGCAAGGGCGAAGGCGTACCCGCCGACGTGACGATCGACCTCCGTTCGGTCAACAAGCTCGACCGACTCGAATACATCCCCCGCGAAGATGCTGGCAACGGCACACTGCTCGAGGGTACATTCTCCGTCAGCACCGACCGTCAGACGTGGAGCGAGCCCGTAAGCTTCCAGTGGGCACAGACGAAGGACCACAAGACCTTCCAGTTCACCGGTAACCCCGAAGCACGCTACGTCAAGATGCACATCAGCAAGGCTGTGGGCAACTTCGCTTCAGGCAGTCAGATGTACATCTTCAAGGTGCCCGGTTCGGAAAGCTTCTACCAGGGCGATATCAACCACGATAAGCGCATCGACGAAAACGACCTCACTTCTTACATGAACTATACCGGTCTGCGTCGTGGCGATAGCGACTTCGACTACGTGAGCGCTGGTGATATCAACAAGAACGGCCTCATCGACGCCTACGACATCTCTTGCGTAACGACCGAACTCGATGGTGGCGTGCGCAACTCCAACGACAAGGTATCGGGCTCTCTCGTCCTCACTCCCAACAAGAAGACCTTCGCCGCTGGCGACATGGTAGAGGTGACCGTGAGCGGTAAAGCCCTCCACTACGTCAACGCTCTCAGCTTCGCTCTGCCTTACAACACGAGCGAACTCGAGTATGTAGGCACCGAGCTGCTCGGCATGAAGGATATGGTCAACTTGACTTACGACCGCCTTCACACCAACGGTCAGAAGGAACTCTTCCCCACCTTCGTCAACCGCGGCAACAACTTCCTCCTCGACGAAGGCGACCACAACCTCTTCGTCATCAAGTTCCGCGCCAAGAAGGCAGGCAAGTTCACCCTCAAGGCCAAGGACGGCATGCTCGTAGACCGCAACCTCGGCACAGTGAAGTTCTAACGTCCCCCCTCTAATGCCTAAATCCCTTAGGCTCAGAAGCTAAATATTTATCCCCCCTTCCAGCAAAAACTGAAAGGGGGGATAATTTTTTCTCTTCCCACCACTAATTTTTCCTCTTCCCACCACTAATTTTTCCACTCTTCTAAGATAGTTTTTCACCTGTTCTGTGGGCGACGCGTCTCGCGTCGGCGCTGCCTGCGAGCAAGAATTCTACTCATGATGCCGAAGCGAGACGCGTCGCCCACAGAACTGGCTAAGAGCTTATTAGTTAGAAAGTATTACTTAGAATAATGGCAAGAATGTAATACTTAATACTTTATACTTAATACTTAGAGTACGCAGTACTCTCATATTCCACCCCTTCTGCCTCAGTATCCTGCACCGTACCCTTCGTGCGATACATCGTGCCATGCAAGATGGGATAGCCCGTGGTCAGATCGGGCTCTGGAGCGACCGAAAGCGGAGAATGCGCGGTCACGTAGCACCCTCGGGGCGAAGGATTCGAGATAAAGTAGACCAACGGCCCCCACTGATAAGCAGCCCGCTCGGCAGCAATCGGGGCACCACGCTGAGCCTCCCGATCAGAGGCAAGATACACTCGCTGGAGCTGAAGAGGAAAGTCGATGTACACCTCGTCCATGCTGAGCCAATCCCTCTCGATTACCACATAGCCCTTATCGTCCACCACGAGCGGATCGACCTCATGCCCATTGACATAAATAGTAGGCGAGGTGCGGACAGAGTCGGGAGCGACGTAAGCATATTTTCCCGTGGGGCGAACGCCCACCCAGTCGGGCATGCGCAAATGTAGAGCCAGGCGCACAGACTCCCGCATCTGCGAGAAGCGAAGCTTCACACTCCCCGTCACGGGCATGTCGGTCACCTGGTCTATGGTGATGCGTCCGAGCGAGGGAAGAGGAAGCGTGGCGGTAGAGTTGGTATACAGATTGACGTAGAGGTCGGCATCGGTCGAGGTGGCATACATCAGACTGGGAGCTGAGAGCAACAGACAGGCAGCCTGAAATTTGTCGATCGTGCCACGACGGAGCGTAGTGTCGCTGACGGTATGAAGCGCCGCATTGTAGAGCGCACGCTCTATGAAGTCGGCATACGCGGCATCGCCCTGCATGAGGAAGAGTTGCGAAGCACGCACCACCCACTTGGCAGCCGAGAGCCCCTGCGGATCGTGCTGAGGGTCGCCCTCGCTGCCCACGAGGTTGAGTTCCGCCTGCGCCTCACGCCACTGTGCGAAGGTGCGCTTACGAGCATCGAAGTCGGGGCGGGTCAGAGGTATGCGTTCGCCACGCGCCGTAGAGTCGGCAAGGAGGGCGAGGGAGCGAAAGTCGCGTCCGTCGTAGCCCCACGTGACCACGCTATCGGGTTCGACAAAGCGAAGTGGACGCTTCAGCCACGGACCTCCAGCCGAGACTGACAGATAGGATAAAGCGAAGAGAAGAGTAAAGAAAAGTCTATTCATATATATATTAATGTGTAATCTGTTGAGTAATTTCTTGGTTAACAGGTTAACAAGTTGACAGGTTAACAAGTAAAATTGTCTTAGACTTCTTGTTTCGCTAAAAACGAGAACGATTGGACTCTACAAACTTACCTGTTAACCCGTCAACTCGTCAACCCGTTACCCCGTCAACTTATTTACTAATAGCAAGCGCAAAAGTATAAATTAAATTCTGCTTTGCCATATTTAAGAGCTTTTTTGTGGATGCTTTGCCTTTTTCTCTCTACATTTGCACATTGCAAAGATTTACGCTAAAGTATCTATCACAATGAAGCATATATTCCTAATCATAGCCCTCTGCTTGGCTTCGCTCCCTGCTCTGGGCCAAACTGATGGCGAGAGCCAACGCCGCATGTGGGACGATGCCTTCATGCAGCTGCGTGGCGACTCGCTACCCACCGACTCCCTCTCCCTGGCAGGACAGAAGGCCAACGAACTTTCGCTCCCGTGGAATCAGCCCTCCATCACGGGTATGGGAGGTTTCGGACTCGGTGGCTACGACGATGCCTGGGGGTGGAGGCTCCACGAGGGATTCAACGCACAATTTGGCATGAGCCTTACCGCCGGACTGGGCAAACACTCCCCACGCGGTGTGGGCTTCGGACAGACGGCTGCCTTTGCCTATGTGGCACCCATCACGCCCAAACTCTCTGTGGCAGTAGGACTCACGGCGGAAAACTTCGATTGGGGGGCTTGGAGACAGACGGCCGTGGGCATCGGTGGCGTCCTGGCATATCAGGTGAACGACAACATTAGCCTCTACGCTTATGGTCAGAAGTCGTTCCTCCCGCGACAGACGCTCTACTCGCAATGGCGCCGCGGCGGATTCCCGCTATGGTACGACATCCCGCGCGACCGCTTCGGCGCAGCTGCCGAATTCAAAATCGGGCGAAACGCCATGATCGGCATTAGCGTGGAACGACGCAGCTACTAAATCGCTTAGTTTTTAGTTTTGGGGTTATAAGGTTATAAAGTTACTTCGCTTAGTTTGGAGTTTTAAGGTTATGAGGTTATAAAGTTACCTTACGACAGCATAGCTTCAAACAACAAAAAGTAACTTTATAACCTTATAACCTAAAAACTAAAAACTAAAACCTCAAAACTCACTCATGCCTTCCCTACTCAGACAAATAGAACTTCTCAAGAAAGAATACGACTACGAGCGCGAAGCCTTCCGTCGCGACACAGAGATGATGGGCGTAGACCGCAAGGTGAAACGCGGCGACTGCTGGTATCCCATCTCCGTGGGACGTGCCTACTACAATTCGCTCGACCGCTTCGTAGTGGAAATCTTCCGCACCGCCGATTCCGACATCGAGCACAACTTCGAGTACGGACGGCAGGTGTGCTTCTTCACACAAGACCTCAGCCACCAACTCCACTACCTCTCGATGCGCGCCACCGTGAGCTACGTGGAGGCCGACCGCATGGTAGTAGAACTGCCCTCCGAGGCAGCACTCGCCCAGCTACAGAGCGCAGAGCGCTGCGGCGTGCAGCTCCACTTCGACGACTACTCCTACCGCGTGATGCTTGATGCCTTGCGCCGCGTCGTCGAAGCCAAAGGCGACCGCACAGCCTATCTGCGCGACCTCTTCCATACCACCATGCCCGCCGCATGGGGCGCACCAGCGGCTGTCCCCCTGCGGCTACCCTGGCTCAACAGCTCACAGGAAGAGGCCGTGCGCGACGTGCTGAGGGCAAAAGACGTGCTCATCGTACACGGCCCTCCCGGCACAGGCAAGACCACCACACTCGTAGAGGCCATCTGCGAAGTGCTACGCCGCGAACCGCAGGTGATGGTCTGCGCACAGAGCAATACGGTCGTCGACTGGATCTGTCAGCAGCTCGCCAGTCGCGGCGTGAGCCTACTGCGCATAGGCAATCCCTCACGCGTGACAGAGAGCATGCTCGCTCATACCTACGAGAAGCGTTTCGAGCAACACCCCGACTATCCCGCCCTGTGGCAACTCAGGCGCACCATACGCCAACTCTACAGTCTGCCGCGCCGACAGCGCCCAGAGCAATTCCACCAGAAAATAGCGCGACTGCGCGAACGCACCGATGAACTCGAGATGCGCATTCGCCACTCCCTGTTCGACCAGTCGCGCGTGATAGCCTCTACGCTCACCGGAGCTGCCAACCCATTGCTCGCCGGACAGCACTTCCACACTCTCTTCATCGACGAAGCAGCACAAGCGCTCGAAGCGGCATGCTGGATACCACTGCTGCGCGCCGACCGCGCTATCCTTGCAGGCGACCATCAGCAACTACCGCCCACGGTGAAGAGTCCCGAGGCCATGAAGGGCGGACTCGCACGCACGCTCATGGAGCAGGTGGCAGAGGAGAAGCCCGACGTGGTGAGACTCTTGCGCGTGCAGTATCGCATGAACGAGGAACTGATGCGTTTCTCGTCAGAATGGTTCTACGACGGACAGCTCGAAGCAGCGCCCGAAGTGCGCCACCGCTCCATGGTGGACGATCTGGGGCACCCGCTCGAGTGGATCGACACCGACGACTTGAGCCTTAGCCCCGAAGTCCCCGTTCATGAGCAGACGGTGGGCACCAACTACGGCCGCATCAATAAGGATGAAGCTCAGCTTACACTGCAAACCCTGCGCTCCTACGTGGAGCACATGGGGCGCCACCGCGTGGTGGAAGAGAGAGTGGACTTCGGCGTGATATCGCCCTACCGCGCACAAGTGCAGTACTTGCGAGGACTCATTCGCCGAGACGAATTCTTGCGTCCGCTACGCAGCCAGATCACGGTCAATACCGTAGATGCCTTCCAGGGGCAGGAACGCGACGTGATCATCCTGAGCATGGTGCGCGCCAACGAGCAGGGGCAGATAGGCTTCCTCACCGACCTGAGGCGCATGAACGTGGCCATCACCCGAGCTCGCTACCAACTGATCATCATCGGTTCGAGTTCCACCCTCTGCAAGCACCGCTTCTACCGCAAGCTCTACGAGAGTTGCTACCGCGCACCGACCGACCCATGTCCCGACTCTACGTTGCAGCAAGAACCCACGGATGAGGATTGACGCAGAAAGCTTAGCAGAATCTTGCATAAATACTCAAGAAGGATAGATTAAGCGAAAGTCGTTCGTTTGTTCCTTTCCTTTTGACTACCTTTGCACCCAAATAAGCACACATTAACAATGAAAATAGAACAACAACTCAACCAAGCTGTCAGAGAAGCCGTAAAAGCTCTCTACGGACAGGACATCACGCCCGAACAGGTGACGCTGCAAAAGACCAAGAAGGAGTTTGAGGGCCACCTCACCCTGGTGGTATTCCCCTTCCTGCGTATGTCGCGCAAGAAGCCCGAAGATACGGCTACCGAAATCGGACAGTGGATCAAAGACCATACAGAGCTTATCGCCTCGTTCAACGTGGTGAAAGGCTTCCTCAACCTCGTCATCGCTCCCGCTCAGTGGGTGGCTCTGCTCGACGATATCAATGCCGACGCTGCCTACGGCATCACGAAGCCCACAGCCGACAGCCCGCTGGTGATGATCGAATACTCATCGCCCAACACCAATAAGCCCCTCCACCTGGGACACGTGCGCAACAACCTCCTGGGCTGGGCTCTGGCCAACGTGGTAGAAGCCAACGGCAACCGCGTGGTGAAGACCAACATCGTCAACGACCGCGGTATACACATCTGCAAGTCGATGCTGGCTTGGCTGAAGTATGGCAACGGCGAAACTCCACAGAGCAGCGGCAAAAAGGGCGACCACCTCATAGGCGACTACTACGTGGCCTTCGACAAGCACTACCGCGAAGAGGTGAAACAACTTCAGGCACAGTATGAAGCCGAAGGCCTCAGCGCCGACCAAGCAAAAGAGAAAGCAGAACGAGAGGCTCCGCTCATTAAGGAAGCTCATGCTATGCTCGTGAAGTGGGAAACTGGCGACCCCGAAGTGCGTGCGCTCTGGCGCAAGATGAACGAATGGGTCTACGCTGGATTTGACGAGACTTACAAGGCGCTCGGCGTAGGCTTCGACAAGATCTACTACGAAAGCGATACTTACCTCGTAGGCAAACAAGCCGTGGAGGAAGGCTTGAAGAAGGGCCTCTTCTTCCGCAAAGAAGATGGCTCCGTATGGGCTGACCTGACGAAGGACGGACTCGACGAGAAGCTCCTCCTGCGCGCCGACGGTACAAGCGTGTACATGACGCAGGACATCGGTACAGCCAAACTGCGCTTCCAGGATTTCCCCATCGACAAGATGATCTACGTCGTGGGCAATGAGCAAAACTACCACTTCCAGGTGCTCTCCATCCTGCTCGACCGCTTAGGCTTCGAATGGGGCAAGAGCCTCGTTCACTTCTCCTACGGCATGGTGGAACTCCCCAATGGTAAGATGAAGAGCCGCGAGGGTACGGTAGTCGACGCCGACGACCTCGTAGCAGGCATGATCGCACAGGCACGCCAGACCGTAGACGAAGCTGGAAAATTCAACGACATGACAGAAGAGGAAAAGAACGAGGTGGCACGCATCGTAGGTATGGGTGCTCTGAAATATTTCCTCCTTAAGGTCGACGCTCGCAAGAACATGCTCTTCAATCCCGAAGAGAGCATCGACTTCAACGGCAACACCGGCCCTTTCATACAGTACACCTACGCCCGTATCCGCTCCATCCTGCGCAAAGCTGCCGACGCCGGTATCAAGGTGCCCAGCGAACTGCCCACCGAAGTGGAACTCTCTACCAAGGAAGAGGAAATCGTACAGCACATCGCCGACTTCGCAGCCGTGGTACGACAGGCTGGCACCGAATACCAACCCGCTGCCGTGGCCAACTACTGCTACGACTTGGTGAAGGAGTACAACCAGTTCTACCACGACTTCAGCATCTTGCGCGAAGAGGATCCCAAAAAGCAAGCCTTCCGCCTCGTGCTCTCTGCCAACGTGGCAAAGGTGATCCGACTCGGCATGGGACTGCTCGGCATCGAGATGCCCGAACGCATGTAGCAAAGGGAATTTCCCACAACAGAGCCCTCACGAATTAGAAGGCTCAATAATATAAATAACGCGCGTATGCATTCATTTTCGTTGATTGCTTACGCGCTTTTTTCATATCCATACCTTTCTCATTCCTTCCAGTAGAACGCTCAAATTACCTCCCCCACACAATCTGTACCAATATTAGATACAATCATTTCTGACTGATACTCAATCATTTCCGAAGGCAAAGAAAAATTTTTCGAAAAAAAAGGACAAAATATTTGCATGCTATAGAAGAAACCCGTACTTTTGCACCGTAAACATAATTGTAATCATTACAAAGTTAATCTCGATGGAAGCAAACGTGACACTCGACTACCTGACAGCGCATGGCGTGAAGCCCTCCATGCAGCGCATGGCCGTGATGGAATATCTGCTAGACCACCGCACCCATCCTACCGCCGATGAGATCTATAGTGCCTTGCACCCCGCAATGCCCACCCTGTCGAAGACCACCGTCTACAACACCCTAAAGATCCTGACCGACAAAGGAGCGGCTCTGCAACTCACCATCGACGAAAAAAATTGCTGCTTCGATGCCTACACCTCACCCCACGCCCACTTCCTCTGCACAAAGTGCGGCAGAGTGTTCGACCTCAAGCTCGTCAACAAACGACTCGAAAAGTGCGCCACGCTCCCCAAAGGCTTCAGCATCGATCAGACGCAACTCTACTTCCGAGGCATCTGCAGCGAGTGTCAAGCAATTGACTAAGGACTCGCACAACAATTGACTACTTATAACTCAAAACATAACAATCTATCAAAACTCAACTCATTATGAAAAAGAAATTTATCTGCACCGTATGTGGCTACGTTTATGAAGGTGAACACGCTCCCGAGAAGTGCCCCATGTGTGGCGTTCCCGCTTCTAAGTTCAAAGAACTGAAGGAAGACACAGGTCTCTCGTTCGTTGCAGAACACGAAATAGGTGTGGCCAAAGGCACCGACGAAGAGATGATTAAGGACCTCAACGCTCACTTCAACGGTGAATGCACCGAGGTAGGTATGTATCTCGCCATGAGCCGCCAGGCCGACCGCGAAGGCTATCCCGAAATCGCTGAAGCTTTCAAGCGCTACGCTTGGGAAGAAGCAGAACACGCTTCTAAGTTTGCCGAACTCCTCGGCGACGTCGTATGGGACACCAAGACCAACCTCGAAAAGCGCATGAATGCAGAAGCTGGCGCTTGCGAAGACAAGACTCGCATCGCTAAGCGCGCTAAGGAACTCAACCTCGACGCTATCCACGATACCGTACACGAAATGGCTCGCGACGAAGCTCGCCACGGACGCGGCTTCGAAGGCCTCTACAAGCGCTACTTCGGCAATAAGTAAGCACCCCTCTCTGCTTGAGACATGCCTCTCCAAAGAGAGAAAGACCAATCTTACATTAACCTACCCCAAAACTCCTACCATATGAAAGACTTGAAAGGTACAAAGACGGAGCAAAACCTCGCCACAGCATTCGCTGGCGAGTCACAAGCTCACACCAAATACCAATACTACGCATCCAAGGCCAAGAAGGATGGCTACGTACAAATGGCCAATATCTTCGAAGAAACCTCACGCAACGAAAAGGAACACGCCAAACTGTGGTTTAAATACCTGCATGGAGGCGCTGTGCCCAGCACTGAGGACAACTTGGCAGATGCCGCAGCAGGCGAAAACTACGAATGGACCGATATGTATGCCACCTTCGCTAAGGAGGCACGCGAAGAGGGATTCGACGAAATCGCTGCTAAGTTTGAGATGGTAGGAGCCATCGAGCGAACTCACGAAGAGCGCTATCGCCGACTGCTCAAAAACATTGAAGACGCTATCGTCTTCTCACGCGATGGCGACAGCGTATGGCAGTGCTCCAACTGTGGACACATCGTGGTAGGACAGAAGGCTCCCGAAGTATGCCCCGTATGCAATCATCCGCAAAGCTACTTCGAACTCCGCGCTGAAAACTATTAATCCGTACGGAGAAGAATGAAATTCCGAGCCAATCGGAATCTTTAGAGCTTCCCTTTTACTGAAAGCCAGCTGCAAACGTTCCGCAAGGAGCATTGCAGCTGGCTTTTTTTAGGTCTGCGTGAATAACATTCTTGCAAAAACGCTTTGTTCTTGCAACGTAACGCTGTAACTTTGCTACATCAAAAAAAAGAGACACTCCCTATGGCACAACGATTGGAACAAACCCAGGCGGCGGTACAGACCCAGCAGCTCTCATCGCTGCAGGTGGCTGTGGCCAAACTCGTAGAGCTACCCGTGACCGAACTGGCCACCCGTGTACGCGACGAGATGGTAGACAATGCCGCACTGGAAGAGAAGGACTCCGACGCTTATCCCGACTCTGCTGACAACGATAACGACCTCTCTTCCGAGGCCGACGCACGCTCCGATGCCGACGCTGAGGGAGAGGACGGTAGCCTTGGCCCCGATGGAGACGATGCTGCCTCAGAGACTGATCCCGACAATTCCTTCGAAGAAAACGAAGACTATGGTACGGAAGCTGACGCCATGGGCGACTACTTCTCGGCCGACGACGTGCCCGACTATCTGCAGCAACGTGCAGAAGAGGAGCGCGACCGACGCGAAGTGCCCTTCTCAGCACAGGGCTCGTTCTACGAAGACCTACAGCGACAAATCGGTGAACAGAACCTCAGCGAACACGAACAGCAAGTGATGGAGTACCTCATCGGCTCGCTCGATGAAGACGGATTCTTGCGAAAAGACCTCGATGCACTGGTCGACGAACTCGCTATCTACCACAACATTACCACCACACGCCCTGAATTGGAGCACTTGCTCAGTATACTGCAACGCTTCGATCCACGCGGCATCGGTGCCCGTTCGCTCCAAGAGTGCCTCCACATCCAGCTGACCGACCCCGACCAGCAAGGACCTTACACAAAGCTTGCTCTGGCAGTGGTCGACAAGTGCTTTAAGGACTTCGTCGGTCGCCGATGGGACGTCGTGAAGCGCCGCCTCAACATGGACGACGAGACCTTCGACCACGTGCGCCACTGCCTGACTCACCTCAATCCGCGCCCCGGAAGCGCACTGAGCGAATCGGCATCGGCGGGAGCACCTACCATCGTGCCCGACTTCTATGTGCGCGTATCGCCCGACGGAGACTCCCTGCGGGTGACGCTCAACAATGGCGACGTGCCCGAACTCCGCGTAAGCCCTGCCTTCCGCGACAGTCTGCAGCAATATGGCGGAAGCAAAGCGAACCTCACACGTGAGCAACGCGATGCTTACACCTATGCCCGTCAGAAGGTGGACGCAGCCAAATCGTTCATCAATCTGCTTTCACGACGTAAGGAGACGCTCCTCTCCGTGATGCAATGCATTGCCGACAAGCAGCGCGACTTCTTCCTGTCCGACGATGATGAAGAGCAGCTCCATCCGCTCGGACTCAAGGATGTGGCAGAGAAGGTCGGAGTAGATATTAGTACCGTATCGCGTGTGACGAATAGTAAATACGTGCAGACGCTCTACGGCACTTACCCCCTGAAGTACTTCTTCTCTCAGCAATTCACCACAACCGATGGCGACGAGCTCTCCGCTCGCAAGGTGAAGGCGGCACTGCGCACCCTCATCGAGGGCGAAGACAAGCACCACCCGCTGTCCGACGAAGTGCTTGCTCAGCGCCTCAAAGCTCAGGGCTACAACGTGGCTCGCCGCACCGTAGCGAAATATCGCGACATGCTGGGCCTGCCCACCGCCCGACTGAGGAAAGAATAGAGCAGTTTAATAAGTTTAATCGGCGCTGCGCGCCTAAGTTTATAAGTTTAGAGTGCGCTTTCTGACTATATGCGTCACATTCGCAAATTAAGCGAAGCGCCACATTAGCACATTAACACATTCGCGCAAAGCGAGCCACATTAGCACATTCGCGCAAAGCGAGCCACATTAGCACATTAGCACATTAGCATATTATGCAAGAAACAACCACCAAAAGCCGCGCAGCAAGTCTACTTGTGATGACCGCCCAAGCCATATCGATGCTCTATGCACCCTTCTACTTGCCGGTGGTAGCCTTCATCGTGCTCTTCATGTTTAGTTATCTCAACATGTTGCCACTTGCGACGAAGGCTGTGCTCACCCTCGTGGTCTACTTCTTCACGCTGCTCCTGCCCCACATAGCCATCTATGCCTACCGCAAGATCAACGGATGGACACGCCACCAGATGAGTCGCCGCGAGCGACGTTTCGTGCCCTACATTATGAGCATCGTCAGCTATGCCGCCCTGCTCTACCTGCTCTATTCGATCCACATGCCTCGCTTCACTCTCGGCGTGATAGGCGGAGCACTCACCATCCAGATAGTCTGCGCCATCGTCAACTCTCGCATCAAGATCAGCACCCACGCTGCCGCTTCGGGCGGAGTAATTGGCGCACTGATGGCATTCTCTTTTATCTTCGCCTTCAACCCTACGTGGTGGTTGTGCCTTACCGTGCTCCTCTGTGGCATGGTCTGCACCGCCCGTCTCATCCTCCGCCAGCACACCTATGCCGAGATCGGATGGGGAGTGGCCGTAGGCCTTGTGAGCGGATTCATCAGCGTGTTGCTGATATGAGCATGGTGCAAGCACCATGCTCAAAGTTTAATAAGTTTAATCGGCGCTTCGCGCCTAAGTTTATAAGTTTAACGGTCGCACATAGCCTAAGGCGATTTCTTAACTTATAAACTCATAAACTTAGGCGCATAGCGCCGATTAAACTCATTAAATTCATAAACTTCATAAACTCTCATCATATGTCCCCCATCATTAGCATCATTATGGGCAGCACAAGCGATCTGCCCGTTATGGAGAAAGCAGCTAAGTTTCTTGAAGAGATGGAAGTTCCCTTCGAGATGAACGCTCTGTCGGCCCACCGCACGCCGCAGGAAGTAGAAGAATTTGCCAAGGGCGCCAAGGATCGCGGCCTTCGCGTCATCATTGCCGGAGCTGGCATGGCAGCCGCACTGCCTGGTGTGATAGCCGCCAGCACCACGCTTCCCGTCATTGGTGTGCCCATCAAGGGTATGCTCGACGGTCTCGACGCCATGCTTTCCATCATTCAGATGCCTCCCGGCATCCCCGTGGCCACAGTAGGCGTGAATGGTGCTCAGAATGCTGCCATCCTCGCCGTAGAGATGCTTGCCCTCTCCGATGAAGCCCTCGCCACGCGCCTCGCTGCCTACAAGGAAGGCTTGAAGCAGAAGATCGTTAAGGCCAATGCCGACTTGAAGGAAGTAAAGTATAAGTTTAAGACAAATTGATGTCAAGGCAATGCCTTGACCAAAGTATTAAGTATAAAGTATTAAGTATTACATGCAGGCAGTGGCCTTACTTCGTACTTATACCATAATCTGTATAATACTTTATACATTATACTTGATACTGCCTAATCTGTATGTAATACTTTATACTTAATACTTTATACTTAGGCTTTAGCCTACATGATTATGGATCTCTTCAACTACACTCCGCGCCACTCTCACGAAGTAAACATAGGCAATCGTCCGCTGGGCGGCGACCAGCCCCTACGCATACAGAGCATGACCACCACTGCCACCACCGACACTGAAGGATGCGTGAAGCAGTGTATCGCCATCTTCGATGCTGGAGCCGACTATGTGCGCCTCACCACACAAGGCACCCGTGAGGCAGAGAATCTGCGCAATATTCGCCAAGAACTCCACCGCTTAGGCTATGACCGCCCACTCGTGGCCGACGTTCACTTCAATCCCGCCGTGGCCGATGTGGCAGCTACCATCGTGGAGAAGGTACGCATCAATCCCGGCAACTACGTCGACCCCGCGCGCCAATTTAAGCACTTAGAATATACCGACGAGGAATATGCTGCCGAACTTCAGCGCCTCGAAGCACGCTTCACCCGCCTGCTCGACATCTGCCGAGAGCACCATACCGCTCTGCGCATCGGCGTGAACCACGGTTCGCTCTCCGACCGCATCATGTGTCGTTACGGCGACACTCCCGCAGGCATCGTAGAGAGTTGCATGGAATTTCTCCGCGTATGCCAACGTCAGGGCTTCAACGACGTGGTCATCTCCATCAAAGCCTCCAACACACAAGTGATGGTGCGCTCCGTGCGCCTGCTCTGCCAGGTGATGGAGCGTGAAGGCATGGACTACCCGCTCCACCTCGGCGTGACCGAAGCTGGCGAAGGCGAAGATGGTCGCATCAAGAGCGCTGTAGGCATCGGTGCCCTGCTCTCCGACGGCATAGGCGACACCCTGCGTGTGAGCCTCAGCGAGCCTCCTCAAGCCGAGGTGCCCGTGGCATACAAACTTGCCTCTTACGTGGTGAAACGCGCTGGCCACACCATGATACCAGCCACTCCCTGCCCAGCCTTCCACTACGAAGACCCACAGCGTCGCCACACGCAGGCAGTGCTCAATATCGGCGGAACGAATGCTCCCGTAGTGATTTCCTCACGCACCGATGGCGACTTCTCTCTGCCCGCTGATGCCGAGCAGAAGGGCACTCCCCTGCCCGACTACATCTACTGCGGACGCAACTGCCCCGGAGAGGGTAAGCGCCAAGCAGGTGTGGGCTACCTTGTCGATGCCGACGCTTGGCGTGCTGATGAGGAAGGCACCTACCCCGTCTTCACAAAGCAGCATCTCATCTTTATGCCTGGCTGCAAGGCCAAGGCCAAGTTTCTCTTTCTCACCTATCTCGACCTCGACGACGAGGTGAAAGCTCTCCTGCGCACGGTGCCCGGCATCGTGATCATCTGTCAGAGCAACCACCAGAATCGTCTGGGCGAACAGCGTGCCTTGGTGCACGAACTGTGGCGTGAGGGGCTGCAAACGCCCGTCGTCATGTTTGAGCAGTATCGTCACGGCTTGAGCGAGAAGGAAGACTTGCAACTCGAAGCTGCTGCCGACCTTGGCGCTCTGCTCTTCGATGGTCTGACGGACGGCATCATGCTCTTCAATCAGAAGCCCGAGGGTCAACGCACGTTGCCTCACGCCGTGGTCGACTCTACCGCATTCGGCATTCTGCAAGCCGCTCGTCTGCGCACCACGCGCACGGAGTATATCAGTTGTCCCGGCTGTGGCCGTACGCTCTACGACCTTCCTGGCACCATTGCCCGCATCAAGGCCGCTACTGCCCACTTGCGCGGACTGAAGATAGGCATCATGGGCTGCATAGTCAATGGCCCTGGCGAAATGGCCGATGCCGATTATGGCTACGTGGGCGCTGCCCGCGGCAAGGTGAGCCTCTATCGTGGCAAAGAGTGTGTGGAGAAAAACATCCCCACCGACGAGGCTGTCGACAAACTGCTTCAACTCATCGAGCACGACCGCCGCAAGACACCTTAAAAATATGCACGTTGGTGGGTTGATCCGTTAACTCGTCAGCCCGCCAACGTTTTTTTTATCTCCTCCGACCATGTCACCACGCCATGCCACCCGTCGTCCCGACGCCTCCTCTCACAACCCGTTTGCTCATAAAGCTCGTCCCACGGCGAAGAAGGCTTCAGGCAAACGCATCGGGAAGTCGCGTCCAGAGAAAGCCAACAATCAGCGCAACAGACGCGTGAAGTAAACTGCTTCAGACGCGCAAGCTTAAAGATTTTTTCTGTAAAAAACGTGTAAGCCGAATGCCATCAAGTTTGCTTGAATGGCTGAGACGCAGCCGTTTTTCTATAAAAACCTCACATCTCCCCTAAGTCGCTCCACTTAGGGCATTCCTCCATATGCACCTCGATCAATACATCCTCGACCATACCACTGCCCCCGACGATTATCTGCGTCGGCTCTATCGTGCCACCAATCTTCACCTGCTCCGTCCGCGCATGGCGTCGGGCCACTTGCAGGGTCAGCTCCTGCGCATGTACATGCAGATGCTTCGTCCGCAGACGGTAGTCGAGATAGGCACCTATTCGGGCTACTCTGCCCTTGCCATGGCATCGGGCATGCCCAAGGGAAGCCGCGTCATCACGTTCGAGATCAACGATGAGCAAGAAGCCTTCACCCGTCCGTGGCTTGAGGGCGCTCCCTACGAAGCCCGCGTCGAGATGCACGTGGGCGATGTGTTCTCGCTCCTGCCTCCCATGCAGCTCAGCATCGATGCTGCATTTATCGATGCCAATAAGCGCGAGTATACGGAGTACTACGAGCTATTGCTCCCCTTCTGCCACAGCGGCACCCTGCTCCTTGCCGACAATACGCTCTGGGATGCTCACGTAGTAGACCCTGCCTACGATCACGACACTCAGACGCAAGCCATCCGTCGCTTCAACGATCACGTGGCTCAGGACTCCCGCGTGGAACAACTCATCCTCCCCGAGCGCGATGGGCTTACGATGATTAGGGTGAAATAAAGAGCAATCCATTCAGCCGATACTGGGGGCGACGCGTCCCCGCGTCGGCATTGCCTGCGAGCAAGATGTCAACTCATAGGAAGTGGGGGCGAAGCGTCTCGCTTCGGCACGCTGCAGAGGGCTCGATGCCCGATGCGGCGTAAAAGTACTTCCTATAAACTCTTGCCCGCTCGTAACGCCGACGCGGGGACGCGTCGCCCCCAGTATTGGCTGAAGTCCTCCCAAAGCGCAGCACCCGCACCGTCTCCTCACAAGGGGGAGATGGTGCGGATGCTGTGTGTATTTAGATGTATATGATTCGTTACTCTGCTGCAGGGGCGCCCTCGCCGTCCTTCTTCTTGCGCACGTCGAGATAGAGTGCTACGAAGAAGGCCACGATGATGATGCCCAAGGCTACGAGAGCGATCGTATTGGTGGTGCTGACCGTTGCGGGGCGGAACTCCATCACCACTTCGTGCTTGCCTGCAGGCACCTTGAGCGCACGCAGTACGTAGTTTACGCGGCCCAATTCGGCAGGTTTGCCATCGATTGTAGCGGTCCATCCGGGATAATAGATCTCAGAGAATACTACCACACCGCCCTTCGCAGAGCTTACCTCATACTTCAGGAGGTTGGGCTCGTAAGAGGTGAGTTTCACACTGCCGGAGTCGAGTGCCGAACCGTCGATCTGCGTGCGGAATTTCTCGTCGGCCACGGCGCAGTGCTTCGTATCGAGCTTGTTGAGACCAGCCATCTCGGCATCGGCTCCCTTGACGAAGCGCAGGGCGCTGACGAACCATCCGTTGCCATTAGCGTAGGGGTTGAGCACGGCTTGTCCTGCTTGCTTGCCAAAGATGAGATACTTCGTATTGAGCATGTTGAGCACGGGTGCGATGCTGTCGCCCGGCACGCGCTGCATGTCGCCCTCGGCTTCGCTGATGGCGCCAGCAAACTGCTGTATTTCGCTCAGCAAGTGGCGGTCGATGAGGTCTTGATAGCGATGAAGCTTAGCAGCGTGGTAGCCACCGATGCTGTGGTGGTAGTACGAGGTGGCGTTCGACGTTTCGTTAAACGGATTGCCGCCCGTGCTGAGGTTCACCACGCGGTAGTACGACTTGTCGCGAAGTATCTGCTTGTCGGCCTCCGTGGGGGCGAAAGCATCCTGCTGAGCAGTCTCGTCGGTGAAGCTATCGTTGTTGAGATAGCGACGGTCTATCTGCCAGAGGTCGGCGAGGCAGATGACAGAAAGCAGTATGCATGCCATCCAAGCCTTGAGTTTGCCCGAGGCATAAGCCCACACCGTGAGCATGCCCAGGATGATAATCGCTGCCGAGCGCATGGCATCGGCCGAGAGGATGGCATGGTGCATCGAGGTGAGGGCACTCATATAGGTACCTACGAGTTCGGAGGGGAATCCTGCTTGACGCATCATGCTGAAGGTCTCCATATCGGCGCTCGAGATGCAGTTGCCAGCAGCGCTCGGCACGAACCACATCAGCAGGCACAAGCCCAACGTGAGCACCGTTGCCACGGGCAGTCCCACCTTCTTGCGGAGCGGGGCATCCTTCCACGAGGTGAGTTGGAACAATTCCTTATGGAGCGAGATCTCGTAGAGACAGAGTATGGCGAGCAGAGGCATGGTAAACTCTGCGATGACCAGTGCCGAACTTACGGTGCGGAACTTGCTATACATCGGCATATGGTCGATGAAGAAATCGGTCAGCCCGGGCACGTTTTTACCCCATGCGAAGAGCAGACTCAGGATGGTAGCTGCCAGCAAGCCCCACTTCACGGGACCTCGCACATAGAACAAGCCCAAGACGAAGAGGAAGCATACGAAGGCGCCCACATAGACGGGCCCTACGGTGAATGGCTGGTCGCCCCAGTAGAGCTGTATGCCGGGAGGATAGGCTTGTATGCCGCTCTGCTGGAAGGCAGCCTGCGTCTGTCCAGCCGACTGGTAGAAGTCGTCGTAGCCGGGGAGGTCTTCAGCGTCCTCGCGGTCGAGGATGGAGGAAGATCCGCCGCCCTTGTAGTCGGGGATGAGCAGGGTGAGTGTCTCGTCGATGCCGTAGCTCCACATGGTGATGTAGTCGCGATCGAGTCCGTCGGTGGCTTTCTGTGCCGTCTCGCCCTTAGCTGCGGGTTGCGGGGTGAGTTCGGCCTTGCCACGCATCGACTCCTTGGCGTATTCATAGGTGTGGTAGATATTGGGCAAGTTGGCGGCTACGCCGAGCACACCTGCCACGATGAGCACCCCTGTGGCTTTGAGCCAGCTGCGCAGCTTGTGGCGCACGATGGCATCGACCAAGTAGGCCACCACGAGCAGGAGCATCACGAAGAGGAAGTAGTAGGTCATCTGCATGTGGTTGCTCACCACCTGGAATGCCGTGAAGAGGGCCGTCACGGCGCCTCCCCAGAGGTATTTGCCGCGATAGCAGAGCACAAGGCCGCCGATGGTGGGCGGGATGAATGCCAGCGTCATCACCTTCCAGATGTGACCTGCAGCGATGATTATCAGGAAGTAAGAGGAGAATGCCCACAGGATGCTACCCAGTGCTGCCAGATAGGGCTTAAAGTTGAACGCACGCAGCAGCACGTAGAAGCCTAACAGGTAGAGGAATAGGTAGCCAATAGCTGGGAACCACTTGTCTGTGCCCAAGGCATAGACCTCGGCACAGGTCGATACCGCATCGGTTGCGCTGTACGAGGGTGCCGTCTGATAGGTGGGCATACCGCTGAATATGGCGTTCGACCATCGGGTGGTCTCGCCTCCATGAGTCTCGCGGTATTCTTTTTGTTCTTGCCCCAAGCCTACGGCTGCCACGCTGTCGTGACCTCCGAGCACGAGCCCTTCGCTCATGGGGGTGAAGAAGTAGGCCGTGCTGATGATGAGGAATGCGAGCACCGCAAGGATGTCGGGCACGGCTCTCTTGAATAGGGAGTTATTGATCATTATTGAGATTGATTTAGTTTCTGGGGGGGAGAGGGGGATTCTTGATAGATTTCTAGTTTTCTAGTAATTCTAGTTTTTCTAGTTTTTCTAGTAAATTCTAGTTTTTCTATTAAATTCTATGAGATTCTATTGATTCGAGGGGTTACCACAGCATCACGATGAGCTGCGCTATGATGACTCGCAGGAACATGCCCAGAGGGTAGACGGTGGCGTAGGCCACGGCAGCCTTGTCGTTGTCGGGCATGGAGTCGTTGACATACTCGAGGGCGATAGGGTTGGCCATCGCACCGCAGAGCATGCCCGCCGTAGTGGCATAGCTGCGCTTATAGCACACCACGCTGACGATGCTCATAATGATGACGGGCACGAGCGTGATTACCAGTGCAATGCCTATCCACCAGAGCGCTTGTGGCTGCATCACGGTGGCCACGAAGTCCTTGCCCGCATCGAGGCCTAAGCACGCCAAGTAGGTGGAAAGCCCGAGTGAACGGAGCATGAGGTTGGCACTCGTAGTGGTATACGCCACCATGTGGAGCCTGGGGCCAAAAGCACCGATGAGAATACCCATCACGATGGGACCGCCCGCAAGTCCAAGCTTCACGGGATAACTCATGCCCGGCACAAACACGGGGATGCTGCCTAACAGCAGTCCGAGCACGATGCCGATGAAGATGGTCACCATATTGGGCTCGTCAAGGCGCTTCACCACGTTGCCAAGCTCCGTAGCCACTCGCTTGATGCTCTCTGCCTCGCCCACCACGGTGACGCGGTCGCCCATGCGGAGCGTGAGGTTGGGAGTGGCCACAAGCTGAATGCCCGAGCGCTGCACGCGGCTCACGTTCACGCCATAGCGGTTGCGCAGTTGGAGGTCGCCCAGGTGGCGGCCGTTGATATTAGCTCGCGTGATGAGGATACGCTGTGAGATAAGTTTCGAGTCGAGCGCATTCCAATCCACGTCGTTGCGATTCCAATTCGTCTCATCGCGCTGACCGAAGTAGATGGTCAGTTGCGGCACCTGTCGCTGATGCGTGATCACGAGTATGCGGTCGTTCTGCTGCAACTGCGTCTGTGCATTGGGCAGGATCACCTTGCCATCACGCCAAAGGCGCGAAACCACAAATTTGCTTTCGTCCATACCGCTAATCTCGCCCAGCGTATGTCCAAACACGGCAGGATTGCACACGAGGAAGGAAGCTATGAAAGCCTCATCATTGTGGTCGGAATCCTGGCATTTCTCATGTCGGGAGAGCCATCCCTTCACCATCATGAGCGCTACGATGACGCCCACCATACCGAAGGCATAGGTCACGGCACAGCCCAGGGCAGCTCCCGTAGTGGGCAGACCTATCTGCTTGAGCGTCTGCTGTGCAGCACCCAGGGCGGGCGTGTTCGTAGTAGCTCCGCAGAGCACACCGAGCATATCCTGCAGAGGCAGGAGTCCCATCCACCCCACTGCCAGCGCGATGAGCGTGCCGAGCACTACCACACCGAGCGAGAGCAGATTGAGCGTAGTACCGCCCTTGCGGAAGGCGCTCATAAAGCCAGGACCCACTTGCAGACCGAGGGTATAGACAAAGAGTATCAAACCGAAACTTTCGGCATATCCTAACATCTGCGCATCGACCTGCAGCCCCACAGCTCCGGCGAGAATACCGAAGAAGAACACATAGGTCACGCCCAGACTAATCCCTCGGAAACGCACTTTCGCCAGCGAGAGTCCGAGTGCACAAATCAGTGCAATGACAATAACGGCTTGTACCGCCGTAGGTTTGAGAAGAGTATCGTATAGCCAATCCATGTTGGTGGTGATATGTTGTTTAGGTTGATTTCGTGGGACAAAGGTAGTGCAAGGCGAGAGAAATACAAAATAAAAGGCGAAGACTTTTTGCATTTCAGCCAATACTGGGGGCGACGCGTCCCCGCGTCGGCATCACCACTAATCTTTAGCTAAGTCATAAGCCAAAATCAATTAGTCCTCTTGCCCGCAGACCCTGCCGACGCGGGGACGCGTCGCCCCCAGTAGGCTCTGAGTAGACTTCTTACTCACTTTTTAATGCGGAGATGCTTCGCCCCCACTCCCTATGAGCTGATCGCTTACTGAGTTCCCTCACACCAAGCCCCCCCACACCTTTTCCACTGCAAAGTAAACACATATCCTCCACTCCACCAAAAAAAGTGTACAATCTGTACACAAACATCCCCCTCACACACGTACGCGCGCGCATTCCGTCGATTTCGACCGCAAAGATTCCCGTTGCCGTCACTCGTCATCAGCAGACCTATTAAGTATCAATGCATTACGCAGTGCAAGCAAGCCTCCCATGCCCTCACTCCTCCCACACTTCTCCCCCCCTCCGAAGCACATAAAATTATCCCCCCGAAGCGTGAAAATTATCCCCCCGAAGCGTAAAAATTATCCTATGGAAGCGTAAAAATTATCCCCCCGAAGCGTTTCGACCGCAAGCCCCTTCCAAAAAAGTCCCAAGAGCAAGAACGAATGCAAGCAAAGTGCAAGCAAACCAATGCCACCTACACTCCAAAACTCGCTGATTATCATATAACATGCAAGGATCAGTGCAAGAATGCAAGATAAACCAATACAAAAAAGCTTGACGTGCGCGCGCGAAAGAAGCACCTCACATACCCCCCCTCCTCCCTTCGCTGCAGTATATATTATTTTTATGTTCTACAACATATACTTCCAAAATAATTAAAATTTATTCTCATATTACTTGCATATTTGAAAAGTCAACCTTAAATTTGCGGCGTTTAAAACCGTATTTTACTAACATCAAGTCTAATATTCACACTTAAGCGTATGAAGACCAACATGACAATCGGACAAGATGCTCCGATGTGGTTTAAGCGCATGAAAAGCGTCTTACCGCTATCCTTGGGTCTGCTCCTGGCAGCAGCCGGAGGCAACGCAGCCTATGCTGCACAGCCCACAGGAAACAGTGAACCTACCTCTATAAATCAAACCAAAGGCTCCGTCAGCGGACGCATCACCGACAATACGGGTGAAGCCCTCGTGGGCGTGAGCGTAGTGGTGAAGGGCACCAAGACTCGTGCCGTGACCGACACCAACGGCCGTTATACCATCAAGGCTTCACCAGGCCAAACCCTCATCTTCTCTTATATAGGTTACAAACGCGAAGAGAAGCGCGTAGCCGGAAGCTCACTCAACGTGGAGCTCGAGGCAATCGACAACACTCTTAATGAAGCCGTAGTGATCGGCTACGGCACCGTGCGCAAGGCCGACCTCGCAGGCGCCGTATCGGTGATGGACAACAAGCAGTTTAAAGACCAGCCCATCACCCAAGTGACCGACGCTCTGCAGGGCCGCGTGGCTGGTGTGCAGGTGATGAGCGACGGCAATCCGGGCGGTGATATCAAGATCCGTATCCGTGGTTCAAGCTCTATCAGCAAGAGCAACGAACCGCTCTACGTGGTCGACGGCATCGTGCGCGAGAGCGGACTTGAAGGCATCAACCCCGAAGACATCCAGAGCCTGCAGGTGCTCAAAGACGCATCGTCTACAGCCATCTACGGTTCGCGTGGTGCCAACGGCGTAGTGCTCGTACAGACCAAGCAAGGAAAAGCCGGACAGACCTCAGTAGTATTCGACGCCTCTGTCGGCATTAGCAATGCCTACCACATCCCCGAGAAGATGGGCACCGCAGAGTATGCCCAAGCCCTCGTCGGCAACGGACTCGCTACAGCCGAAGACATGCAGCAGTACATCAACGGATCCAACCCTGGCATCGACTGGATGGACAAGCTCCTACGCACAGGCGTGATTCAAAACTATAAGCTCGCCGTGTCGAAGGGCAACGAAGATACGCAGTTCTACATCTCGGGCAACTATATGGACTTCAAGGGTGTGATCACCAACACGGAGTTTAAGCGCTATGCCGTCAAGACCAACGTTCACTCCAAGATATTCAAGTGGCTCGACCTCACTGCCGACATCAATATGTCGCGCGGACAAGGCAAGGGCGGCGGCGGTTTCCGTCAAAACCAAGACAACCCCATCTGGAACGGACTCAACTTCTCGCCCACCATGGAGATGATGCAAAGCAACGGCAAGTACAACCGCGACCCCTACAACGTGGTTTCACAAGCCAACCCCTATGGTGCGCTGAAAGAAAATCAAAACGAACACATGCGCGACGTGGTGAATGGTCACCTCGACCTCAAGTTCAACATCATCGATGGACTTACCTTCACCACCACCAATGGTATCGACTATAAGGACTCTAAGAGCTACAGCTTCGTGACCGCTAAGGTCAACCCGCAGGGCAACAACTCGGCTTCCAACTCCGACACCTACCAGATGCTCCTCCAGACCACCAACAACCTGACGTATCAGCACAATTGGAATGGTCACGGACTCACCGCAACCGCCGTATGGGAAGCTACAAGCTACGAGCGCCGCTACATGTACCTGGCAGGACAGAACCTCACCAGCGAAAGCGTAGGCTTCTGGAATATCAACGATGCCGCTACCAAGACGGTAAGCAACTCCTACAGCAAGTGGGCATTGCTCTCTGGCGTGGCACGCGTGATGTACAACTATAAGGACAAGTACATGCTCACCGGTACGTTCCGTGCCGATGGTTCAAGCCGCTTCCAAAACAAGAAGTGGGGCTACTTCCCCTCTATCGCTGCCGCATGGACCGTGACGCAGGAAGACTTCATGAAGAACGTCAAAGCTATCAGCAACCTCAAGGTGCGCGCCAGCTATGGTATCATCGGTAACCAAGACATCACCCCCTATGAGACCATGTCGCTCCTCTCAGCCACCAGCTTCGACTTCGGTACAGACAATACCTACACCGGCTACTGGCCTCACGCCGTAGCTACCCCCGACCTGACTTGGGAAAAGGTGCATCAGTTCGACTTCGGACTCGACCTCGGACTCTTCGAAAATCGTCTCTCCCTCAGCTTCGACTATTATTATAAGAAGACCACCGACGCCCTCCTGAAGCAGACATCGGCCGACGCCATTGGCGGTGTGAGCTACTGGGTCAACGCAGGCGAAGTGGAAAACAAGGGATTCGATATCGCCGTGACCGGACGCATCTTCCAGACGCGCGACTTCTCTTGGACCTCTACGCTCAGCGGATCGCACAATACCAACAAGGTGACCAAGCTCAACGATACCTTCTACGGCTCTAAACCCGCACAAGGATCTGTCGACGAGTGTACCATCATCAAGGAAGGCGAAGCCATCGGTACATTCTATGGCTACAAGTGGGCAGGCGTAGAGAAGAATGCCGACGGAAAGTACGTCGACATGTACTACGACAAGAATGGCAACAAGACAGCCACTCCCTCGGGCGATGACCGACAAATTCTCGGAAAGGCAAGCCCCAAGTTCACACTCGGATGGAACAACACCCTCTCTTATAAGAACTGGGACTTCAGCTTCTTCTTCAACTCTGCATTCGGCGGAAAGCGACTCAACCTCGTGCGCTACACCATGAACGCTACTCCCGGCGCTTCGAAGTTTGTCACCGATAAAGACTACTTCAACAACGTGGGTAAGACCATGCCCGACCTCGACGCTGGCTCTAAGACCTACGGCAATAGCGACAAGTGGATCGAAAGCGCCACCTACGTGCGCCTCGAAAACATCAGCGTAGCCTACACACTGCCCAAGAGCAAGACTCACTTCGCCGACCTCCGATTCAGCCTCTCTGGCCAGAACCTCTTCACCATCACTGGCTACAAGGGCATCGACCCCGCAGGCAACTCATTCCACGCTTCCGACGGCGATATCAACAGCGGTATCGATATGGGTACCTATCCCAACCCCCGCACATTCACCATCGGCGTAAGAGCTACATTCTAACCCACAAAGAGCAACACTATCATGAAATCAAATATATTTTTAGGTTGCATGCTTGCGGCAGGACTGCTCTCCGCTTCGTGCAGCGACTTCCTTACAGAAGACCCTAAGGGACAACTCGACCCGAAGACCTACTACAACTCTGCCGACGCCATCAACACGGCCGTCTATGCACTCTATACGCAGGTCAACGTATCGCAGATCTATACCAACATGCTCTACCCACAGTGGCAGGGCGACGATATCACCGCCAACCCCGGATCGAACAAGCAGGCTTGTGCTGAAATCGATGGATTCTCTGCTTCCAACAACAATAAAGGTGTGCGAGAAGCATGGGAAAAGAACTACAAAATCATTGAGGCTGCCAACAATATCCTCAACAACGTTCAAGTAGAAGAAAGCGCCACCTACGTCGCCGATGCAAAGGAAGCACGTGCGCAAGCTCACTTCTGGCGCGCATTTGCTTACTACTACCTCGTACGACTCTACGGACCGCTCCCCATCATCGAAGACAACAAACTTAGCAGCGCACAGACGGCACCCTCAACCATCGAGCAGGTGTACAACTACATCGTAACCGACCTCACCGCAGCTATCGCCGACCTGCCCACAAGCTACACCACAGCTCCTAAGCACCACGATGGCATCGACTCCTACGTGACGAAGCAGGCAGCACAGTCCACACTGACAGCCGTATACATGTCAATGGCAGGCTACCCGCTCAACAAGACAGAGTACTATGCTAAAGCTGCTGAAACAGCCAAAGACGTGATCGACCACAACTCTGAGTATGGATTCTACCTCGACCCCACATGGAGCCACGTCTACTCCATGGGACACAACTACAACAAAGAGACCATCCTCGGTATCGACTTCACCAAAAAGGGCGACTGGGCACACGACTCCGAATTCACATCATGCGACCGCTTCGAATCACTTGGCGACGGCGGATGGGGCGACGCTTGGGGAGAAATAGCCTTCTGGAATCGATTCCCAGAAGGTGCTCGCAAGAAAGCCACCTATGCCGAGAAGATCACCTACCAAGAGACTTACAAAGACGAGAACGACAAGAGCAAGATCAGAATCAAAAATACCGTAGACTGGTGGGCACTCAATGCCGATGGTAGCAAAGTGGTAACCGAATACCACCCCATGTTCTGCAACTTCACCGTCAACTGCGATGAAGACGGCAACGCAATCAACGCTCCCTACGACTACACAAAGCCCAACTGGACAGGTATGGTCAACGAACACCGCCACCGCGTGATTCGCTACTCTGAGCTCCTCCTCTGGTACGCCGAGAGTGCTGCCCGCAGCGGTGCTGCCGACCTCACACTGGCTAAGGAATGCCTCCGCCAGGTGCGTCAGCGCGCTTGCGACGATCCCGAAAACGTGAAACTCTCCGACGGAACCGTCGTAGCCATCTCAGCCATGACAGCCGAACAACTCGCCGAAGCTTGCTATATCGAGCACGGATGGGAAGTAGCCGGCTACTGGGTAGCCATGGTAACACGTCGCTCTGATGAGTTCCGTATGAACGAGCTCAAGAAGAACTTCGACTTCCGCGTAGCCAACGCCGATCAAGACATCGTCGATCCCGCCGACGGCCGCGTATACAAGGCCAAAGAAAGCGTATCCGTGGTGAAGTCTACATGGCAAGGCGCCGAGAGCATCTACCTCCCCTACCCCGTAGTAGAAGTAGAGAAGAACCCCAACCTCTCCAACGTAGATCGCACACATTAACCCTCCCCACATAATCCTAAAAAGGTGCACCGCTCATTCCCCGAGCGATGCACCTTTTTTTCTCTTTCAGAGTGTTATCTTACCTGAAGTTCGCAAGAATGTATTACTTATTACTTTTTACTTATTACTTGAAGTTCGCAAGAATGTATTACTTATTACTTGAAGTGAGCAAGAATGTATTACTTATTACTTTTTACTTATTACTTTTATTAATCATACACTCGGCAGCGAGTGCCCATTAATCTTACGATAAAGATCAAGCGCATAGACATCCGTCATCCCCGACAAATAGTCGAGCACAGCCATCAGCCTATCCCCCTCACGCTCCGCCCGTACCTCATACTGCGAAGGCACCTGCTGAAGCAACAGCTGAGAGTAAGCCTTCTCAGGAGCCATCACAGCGTCGGTGATAAGCTCCAAGAGCGTATAGATAATGTGGTAACCAGCAAGGTCCACATCCGTCACCTCACGGCAGAGATAAATGCGCGTAGCAGCCACCTCCTCGCAGTGATGATAAGCCTGACGCAATCGATAGGGCAAATGCTCAATGAGCGAACCCTCAAACGCGCCATTCAGTATATCCTCCTCATGATCCACAAAGATGCGCACACAAGCACGCTCCAAAGCATTAATCACACACGAACGATAGTAGACTATCTGGTCGTCGACATCCGTATCAGAACTATACCGCCGGCGAAGCGCTTCCTGCTCCTCCACATCAAAGAAATCCAAGAAGAGATCCATCGTCTGCTCGTCGGAGAGCAAACGAAGCTTATGCGCATCCTCTATATCCATTATCTCGTAACAGATATCATCAGCAGCCTCAACCAAGTAGACCAACGGGTGACGAGCATAGCGCAACCCACCTCCCGGAAAATCGGAAAGCCGCTTCAGACCAAGCGTATCGGCTATATGCAAGTACGTACCACGCTCCGCTTCGAAAAATCCAAACTTAGGTTTTCTCACCGCCCCATCCGAGCCGTAAGGATACTTCACGATCGAAGCCAACGTGGCATAAGTCATCACAAATCCACCAGGCCGCCGCCCATTGAAGTGGTGCGTAAGCAAGCGAAACGTATTCGCATTACCATCAAATCGCGTCATATCCATCCATTCCGCCTCCGATAGCGCACGGCCATCATCCGTAATAAGATTGTGCAATTCCCGGCCGCGCCCCTCGCTAAAGTAAGTACGAATAGCCCGTTCGCCCGAATGCCCAAAAGGCGGATTGCCCATATCATGCGCCAAACACGCCGCGCTCACTATGGCTCCCATCCCAGTCAGCTCAGTCTCAGCAAGCTCAGGATGGCGCACCGTCAACTCGCGGCTCACGTCCGTCCCCAGCGAGCGACCCACGCTCGACACCTCAAGGCTGTGCGTCAGCCTATTGTGCACAAACACGCTCCCAGGGAGCGGAAACACCTGCGTCTTATTCTGCATCCTTCGAAAAGCAGCAGAGAATATCAATCGGTCGTAGTCGCGCTGAAATTCCGTGCGCCGTTCCTCCAGCGGTTTCGGACGATCTTCTTTGCCCAGACGCTTTGACGAAATTAGCGTTTGCCAGTTCATATAAGCCATAAAAGTAGGGATAAAAGATTACACTGCGTAGAGCCATTTTATGCAAACAGCCTCAAAGCCACGACAAACTTACACAAAAAGCCTCGAACGAGGGCTATAATTGTGTCGAATTGTGTACTTTTGCATAATATATACCCTATATATAAAATATATATACCCTTATATATAAATATATACCCTACATAAGCGAGCCAACGCAACATAATCTCCGAAAAAACAATGAAGATCCAAATAATCAACGAATCGCACCATCCGCTACCACAATATGCCACACAGCAGAGCGCAGGACTCGACCTCCGCGCCAACCTCGACGCACCCATCACCCTGCAGCCCATGGAGCGACGCCTCGTCCCCACGGGCCTACGCATCGCCCTGCCGCAAGGCTATGAAGCACAAGTGCGCCCCCGCTCAGGCCTCGCCCTCAAGCACGGCATCACACTGCTCAATACGCCAGGCACCATTGATGCCGACTATCGTGGTGAGATCGGCATCATCCTCGTCAATCTCTCCGCAGAGCCATTCACCATCGCCGATGGCGACCGCATAGCACAACTCGTCATTGCTCGCTACGAACAGGCAGAGTGGACTGAAGTCTGTACCCTCGACACCACCGAGCGCGGCGAAGGCGGCTTCGGACATTCAGGCAAACAATAAACAACAAACAAGCAAACAATAAATGAGCAAACAACAAACAGGCAAACAATAAACGAGCAAACAATAAACGAGCAAACAATAAGTATAAGTATAGGCAACAGTAAGATACTGCCAACAGACACTCTACTCCACCTTGCGCCACTTCATCCTCTACATATTCAGCTTTCTCTTGATGCTCCTTTGCGCTTCATGCCACGGGGGGAAGCAAGTCGTGCGTCCCATGCAGCAGCCCTCAGCACCCGCTCCAGCGGCTCGTCCGCAGGCTGCTACACCAATCGTGCCACGACCTGTAAGCTACGAGGACAAGCGCCGATTCGACAAGCTATTCCTCGAAGCCATTAGGCAGAAGGAGGCAGACCACATCGATGCAGAGTATGAACTCTTAGCCGAGGCTCTGAAAATTCGTCCGCTCGCTCCAGAAGCTCTCTACGAGATGGGAGTACTGAAGCTCTCTTACTCCGCCTACTCCGACACTATAGCACGAGCACAAGGCGACACGCTGCTGCACAAAGCTGTAGAAATAGAGCCCACCAACCTCTATTTCAAAGAGACACTCGGCACCTATCTCGCCAATGCTGCACAATACCGCGAAGCCATAGAACTTTACGAAGAAATAGCCGACGATAAACTCTCGGAAGAGACACTATCGACCCTTATCTGGCTTTACAAGGCGAGTGGCGACTACGCTGGAGCCATCCGTACCATCGAACGCCTCGAACGCCTCGATGGGAAAAGCGAGCAACTTAGTATAGAGAAATTTCAAACCTACTTGGCGATGAAGGACGACGAGCACGCCTATCAAGCTATCGAGGACCTTTGTGCAGAATATCCCCTCGACCTGCGTTATCGCGTCCTGCTGGGCGACCTCTACGATCAGCGCGGCTACCACGAACAAGCCCTCGACATCTATCGCGACGTGCTTACCGCCGAACCCGACAATAGCTACGCACAGATTTCGCTCCTGGCCTACTACAAGGCTGCCGAAGCAGACTCGCTCTATCTCGACCTCCTGCGCCGCGTAGTGCTCAATCCACACACGCAGACGGGAGCTCGCATCGAAGCCATGCGCGGCTATGCTGCCGACAATCTGCAGAAGCATGCCGACTCCATCCCCGTGCTGAAGCTTTTCCACGAAGTGTTGGCGCAACCGCAGGATACTCGCGATATGGCAGAGCTTTATGCCTCCTACGTAGCGGAGCGCAACATGCCTACCGACTCACTTCTCCATGCGCTCTACACCATCTTGCGCATAGAGCCCGACTATTCCACAGCACGCCTGCAGGTGCTCAAGATTATGATTGATCGCGACGACATGGTGCGAGTGGCATCAACTTGCCGCGAAGGCGAGCTCTATGATCCTACGGAAGTCACGTTCTACTACTACGAAGGGTTGGCTCTTTTCCGCCTTGGGCGCAACCGCGAAGCTATGCAGCAAGTGCAGAAAGGCGTGGAGCGTATCAACGAGGAGACCGACCGCGAACTCGCTTCCGACGTCTATGCACTCCTTGGCGACATTCTCTACGACATGCAGCTGAAGGAAGAGGCTTACACAGCCTACGACCATGCCTTGGAATACAATGCGCAAAACCTTCTTTGCCTCAACAACTATGCTTACTTTCTCTCCACGGATGGGCGTCAACTCGACAAGGCTGAACGCATGAGCCGCCTTACGATAGAGGCTGAGGGCGACAATGGTACTTATCTCGACACCTACGCCTGGATCCTCTACCTTAAACGAGAATATACGCAAGCCCGCATCTACATTGAGGAAGCTCTGCGCTATACTCCCGAAGATGCTGAGAGTGCCACCACCTTCGACCACGCTGGCGACATCTACTTCCGCCTCAACAACCGCTCACAAGCGCTCACTTACTGGAAAAAGGCTCTCTCGCTCACCCGCGACCGCTCCCTTAAGCAAAAGCTGCAACGCAAGGTGTGGCGCAAAAGGCTGTAAGAGAGGGGGGGGTGGAGTTTGGAGGTTATGAGTTTGGAGGTTATGAGGTTGGAGTTTTAAGGTTATGAGGTTATAAAGTTAGCTTCTGACTTTCTGAAGGCATAATGTATTCTCTTAACTCTTCGGCTCTTATCTCTTCAACTTCTAATAAACTTTTCAACTAATAAGAAATGAAACACCTATTATATATATGTATCGTCGCCACGGCAGGCTTGCTTCTTAGCTCTTGCCGTTCGTCGAAATCGGCATCGAAGGAGAAAGCATCTCCCGCGACGGGCACAACCGCCACCACTCCCATTCCGTCGAGCGCCACCACTTCGAAAGCTGAGACGGCTGCCTTCGTCAAGAAAATCTCTCCGCAGCGCACAGACAAGCAATGCCTCACCGCATCTGCCAAAGTACGCATCACGGGTGTGGGCTCAAAGGACCTCTCCGTCAATGGCCAGCTACGCATGCGCCGCAACGACGTGGTGCGCCTTTCGCTTCGCTTCCTCGGTATGGAAGTAGGTTTGCTGGAGTTTACACCGCAGGATGTCTTGGTGGTCGACCGCGTCAATAAGCAGTACGTGCGTGCCTCGTATTCGGAAGTAAGCTTTCTGCGCCAAGCTGCGCTCGACTTCTATTCTCTCCAATCGCTCTTCTGGAACGAGCTCTTCATTCCGGGTCGCGACGAGGGGAAAGCCCCTGATGCTTCCAACTTCGAAATGACGCGAGAACAGAATCTCTGCATACTCACACCGCAAGGTACGCCCAAACTTACGTACCACTTCTATGCCGACCCTTCCCAACAGACCATCAACCGCCTGCAAGTGGTCTCCGTCAATAAGGCCGACAAGGGGCAGTTTGCGTGGAACTACGATTCCTTTGAGCGATTCTCGGGTCGTTCTTTCCCCACCTCTATGCAGATGTGCGTAAGCGGCACTTCCAAGGACGTGACGCTCTCGCTCAATCTTTCGAGCCTCAAGGCCGACCCCGACTGGAACTACCGCACTACCGTATCGAGCAAATATACCCGCCGCTCCGTACAGGAGGTGCTTGGCAAACTCTTTTAATAGGGAAATATGCTAATGTGATAATAGGTCAATATGCTAATATGGCGCTTCGCTTAATATGCTAATGGGGTTAACGCCGTGGGATGCCGACGCGGGACGCGTCGCCCACAGAACTGAGAGAAGGCTTGCCCGAATGTAATACTTAATACTTTATACTTAATACTTTCCCCATAGGGGAGAGTACTTAATACTTTTCCGCAAGGAAATCTACATTATGCTCCGCATACTCTATACACTCTGCCTCTTTTTTGCCATTGGCTCTGTGCTCCCGGCACAGACCAACAAGAAGATTCAGTCGTTGCAACGACAGCAACGCACGCTGAAGAAGAACATAGCCTCTCAGGAGCAGATGCTCAAATCTACTAAGAAGGACGTCAACTCTCAGCTGGCCAATCTGCAAGTGATCAATGTGCAGATAGAAGGACAGCAGAAGTACGTCAGCGGCATCCACTCCGAACTGACCGTTCTGGCCACCACCATCAGTGGGCTGGAGCAGCAACTGCGTATGCTCGAGCTCGACTTGGCGGACTGCAAGAGGCGCTATCAGCGAAGCGTATCGTATATGTTTCGCAATAGGATGCAGCTCTCGAAGTGGCAGTTCATCCTCTCTGCCAAAAACTTCAGACAGATGTACCGCCGCATGCGCTACATGTCGGAGTTTAGCCGATATCAGCGCATACAGGCTGAAGTGATACGCCGCAAGGAAGCGCAGGTGCAAGCTAAGCGCAACGAGCTCTTAGGCGTAAAGACGGAGAAGAACCGTCTGCTCGAGGAGGGAAAAGCTGAGACGCGCAAACTGCAGTCGCAGCAGCAGGAGCGCCAGCAGGTGGTCAACGACCTCAACAAGCGCCAGAGCGAACTTCAGGCTTCGATAGCCCAACAGCGTAAGAAAGCTGCTGCGCTCGATGCCCGCATCGACCAGCTCATCCAGCAAGAGATCATCGCTGCCGAACGCCGCCGTAAGGCTGAGGCGGAGCGCCGCCGCAAGGCAGAACTGGCACGTCAAGCCAAGGCCAAAGCTGCCCGTGAGAAGGCTGCTCGTGAAAAGGCTGCTCGTGAAAAGGCTGAAGCCGAACGCCGAGCCACAGCTGCTGCCGCCGCCAAGAAAAGCACTGCCTCCAAGAGCACAGCGGGCAAGAGCACAGCTACGAGCAAAGCCACAGCCAGCACGAGCCGAAGCACTGCATCTACCCGCCGAGGCGCAGCCACTAAGCCCACGCCAAGCCGCAAGACAGCCCCCTCTCGCACAGAGACACCCCGTGAGGAGGAAGCTCCCCGCTTCAACGAGGCCGACAATGCCGACCGCGCCATCAACGGCAGTTTTGCTGCCAATCGTGGTCGACTCCCCATGCCCATCACGGGTAGCTATGCCATCACGCGCCACTATGGGTCGTACAACGTGTCGGGGCTTAAGGGCGTGCAGCTCGACAGCAAGGGTATCAACATCACGGGCCATGCGGGCGCACAGGCTCGCTGCGTATTTGAGGGCGAGGTGACTGCCATCTTCACCTACAGCGGCATGTACAACGTCATCGTGCGCCACGGCTCCTACATGTCGGTATATTGCAACCTCAGTTCCACCTCCGTGCGCCGTGGGCAACACGTGCAACGCGGCCAGACGCTCGGTGCCGTAGCCACCGATGCTTCGGGCAACTGCACGCTCCACTTCCAGCTGCGCAAGGAGACGGCTAAGCTCAATCCCGAGGCTTGGCTCGGAAGGTAAAAGGAGGCAAATCATCTTCGTTATCATAAGTTCTGTGGGCGACGCGTCCCGCGTCGGCATCAATAGTGCATATTCTTCCATCCTTTGCCATGCCGACGCTCCTCTCAACACTTTCTCTCTATCATGTCAAGCAACAAGCAGAAATACTACGTGGTATGGCGTGGCTATGAGCCAGGCATCTATACCTCATGGCCTGAATGCCAAGCGCAGGTGATGGGCTTTGCGGGTGCGCTCTACAAGTCGTATACCACCGAGGCAGAGGCTCGCGAGGCTTATGCCTCTATGCCGCCTCAGTACTCTCTGTCAAGAGCAGAAGATAAGGGCGCGAAAGCAGCTGACGAGGCGAATGTGATGCCCCACAAACCATCAAAATCACCTGCAGGCTGTCCGCCCTCACCACCCGATTGGCGCACGGACACGGTGCTTCCGCTTCCCCCCGAGGTGAAGGCTGATGCGCTGGCGGTAGATGCGGCTTGTTCGGGCAATCCGGGACCGATGGAGTATCGCGGAGTATACCTTGCCACGGGACAAGAAGTGTTTCACTACGGTCCGGTGCATGGCACCAACAACATCGGTGAATTTCTTGCCATCGTGCATGCCTTGGCACTACTCAAGCAGCGCGGTCGCACGATGACGGTCTACTCTGATAGCCGCAATGCCCTGCTCTGGGTGCGCGCTAAGAAGTGTCGCACAAAGTTGGCACGCACGGACCGCACGGAGAAGCTCTTCCAACTCATCGAGCGCGCTGAGCAGTGGCTCCGCACACACGACTATTCCGACATTCCGCTGCTGAAGTGGGAAACGTCGCGCTGGGGCGAGGTGCCAGCCGACTTTGGAAGAAAATAGTGGGGCGCGCAGCGCCCCAAAGTATTAAGTATTAAAGTATTAAGTATTACATTCGGGCTGAAGAGGTTTCTGCCCGCTCTGTGGGCGACGCGTTCCGCGTCGGCACAATAATGCTTATTCTTCCATCCACAATCATGCCGACGCGAGGACGCGTCGCCCACAGTAGACTCTGAAATACTCTGAAAAAGGCTCTTGCCCGCTCATGATGCCGACGCGAGGACGCGTCGCCCACAGAACTGGGTGAATGCAACTAAGAAAAAGGGGCTCCTTACACACCTTTCATCAGTGTGTAGGGAGCCTCTTTGTAATTGTAGAAGGCAAGGAGCGTGGGCTCCATCAGAAGCGGTAGCCAATACCCAGGGCGATGCTTTGCGACTTAGAACCATTGACAAAGGAGCCGAGGAAGCCACGATGCACGCTCAAGTCGATGTTGAAGTGGTTGAACCATACGCCGATACCAAACTTCAGGCTGACGTCCCAACCACTGCAGTCTTCTTCTTCTAAATAGTCTAAATTGCCCAACGAACTGTAACCGCAGTTGCTGGTATACATATTGTTCAGATAGTCATAGCTCACGGGTAAGCCCAGATGAGCTTCTACTGCCAGCTTGGGCGAGAAGTGGAACATGTAGCCGAAGTTGATGGGCGAGAGGTATACGCCGTGGCTCATGCCCTCGGCGAGGCTAAGATCGCCGTAGTACGACTCATCGTGGGGCTTCATGGAGAAGCTGCGCGAAGCAAAGCCCAGTTCCGGTCCGTAGTATACGCCTGTGCGTCCGATGGGCTTAATCAGTCCGACGGTGAAATCGTAGCCCGTACTGCGGCCGAAGTCTACTCGATCGTCGAGGAAGTTGGGCGTATTCTTCACCGTGCTGAAGTTGGCAGCACCGCGGATGAAGAGGTGAGCCTTCTGCTTCTTGCGCTGCGTGCCGTAGAGTGCCTCATCGTTGTCCTGACGGAATTGTCCCGTCTTTACGGCGCTCACGAAGGAGCCCTTGTTGTCCTTACGCGAGGTGCGCTCGGGGGCAGCTATGTGAGCTGAGTCGCCCACCACTACCACTGTAGGAGCCTCGGGCATGCCGTTGGCCACACGGATGGCCTTGAGGTCGGCTTCTGAGGGCGTGCGGAAGTTTTTGTAAGTAGCAGGATAGCCCGAGATGGTGAGTGTGCGAGTGCCGAACAACTTCTTGGTGAGTCTTACCTGTGGCTCGATGAGCACGTCGGCCTTAGCCTCACTCACAATGTCGTATACGAGGTTTTTCTTACGCTGTGCGAGCGAAGGCTGGCCAATGCTGAAGAACTTCCACTTCCAGGTCTGTGTGGCCTGTACGCGTTCCGTCTTCACATTGAGGTCGACCACGGTGGGCACCTGCATTACCTTGGCATCGATCTTCACGGTGTCAGCGCTTTGCTGCACCGTATCGCACGAGGCGAGAACTGTTGCGGCACAGATGCATGCCGCCAAAGTAAGCTTATTCATTGTTATAAGAGGGATTGCTGTGAGAAAATGTTAGAGAAGGAGGCGGGGAGGGGGGAGAGGGATAGTGCGAAGGACATACCTCTCTCCATTGACGGAGCATAGCTCCCCTTATTTCTTGCAGCAAGGCTTCTTAGGAGCGGGGCGGAAGTTCTTGTATGTGCCCACGTGGCCAGTGACAACCACCTTGGTCACCTTCTTGCTGCAGGGGCGTGCCTTCATTGTGATCTGGAAGTTGGGATGAACGAGCACGTCGCCCGATCCGTTGGCCTTGAGAGCCTCAGCAATGGCAGCGTTGCGCACGTTTTTGAGTCCGCCCTTCTGCACTTCCTTTGAGGGGGTGTAGGTGTAGCTGATCACTTGGTCGGACACTACGAGGTCGGCCTCATTGATGCTTTCCACATGGGTGGGAACGTCGAGGGTGGTGGCGGTTGAGGTAGTGGTAGTAGTAGAGCAAGATGCAAGGCCCATGGCCACTACTGCGAGCGAAAGAAGAGTCTTTTTCATAATGGTAAGTTCTAAGTGCGTCTCCGAACGAATAGATTAGTCTGTGTCATGATATCGGCAGAACGATGTAGAAGAAGTCGTCTGAGGGTCGGAGACAATCCCCCCGGCGAGCCTCATCTCTTTATAATTCTGTATGCAAAGTTAGGGAATATTAAGAATCGAGGAAAGTCGTCATTCTTGCGATCATGCACGTGTGGCAAGGAGGGCGGATTAGGCGGACAAAAAAGGGGGACAGGCGGTATAAAAAAGTCTCTTCACTTCCACGAATGCTCCCCCTCACCAAAGCTGCATAAGTAATCATCTCCTCGCGCGCGCACGCATCAGAGAGTTTTGGGTGGCTAATTCCCGCTTGCCTGCACTATTCGCGCGCTTCCTGCTGAGTATCAGGCATTTCAAGAGTGTAGACACACAGTGTCTGCTTGCACTCTGCCTGCACTCTGCCTGCACTCTTCACTGATCAGAAGAGAAGGTGTGGTGATTCAGACGCAGCCCATCGCACTGTGGAAATTAGTGGTGGGAAGAGGAAAAATTAGTGGTGGGAAGAGAATTTTCTGAAAGGACGGGAGTGGGTGGAAGGAAAATGAGGGTGGAGTGTAGGCAAATGGCGTGTGCATGCACATGGATAACGATTGATTTTCAAAGACAAAGAGTTCTGAAAATGCAAGCGGAGGGGTATAGGGAAGGTAAAACTAACGGAACGCGCACGCGCGCGTAAGGGTGCTCTCTGTATCCGATAAGATGGTCTGCGCTGAATCCTCACGAAACGCACGCGCGTGAGGGGGCAGTGCGCAAGAGTGGATGGAGAAAAAGTGAACAGACTGTTCACTCTTTTTGGTGGATCGCGAAATCCTTTGCACCTTTGTGTGTGCTGCGAGAGAAGGAGAGGAATATATTAGTTCTGTGGGCGACGCGTCCCGCGTCGGCATCACGAGCGAACAAGCAGTAAGTTCAATCGAGTAGGAGGTAAACACTAATCATAGGTGTTTATCTCCTACTTTCGTGTTT